>ERZ802822.362-NODE-362-length-32646-cov-7.565538_pt1 | contig 32646 bp, 28 predicted proteins | sample MGYA00345649_ERZ802822 | MGnify/ENA primary metagenome ERZ802822 (study PRJEB30503, sample SAMEA104212359) | marine metagenome | biome: Westerlies Biome; feature: [SRF] surface water layer (ENVO:00010504) within the epipelagic zone...; material: water...
TTGAAGGCGGTTTAGGTAATGACACATTATCTGGCCAAACCAGTGATCACAGTTTTTATGGCGGGCAAGGCAATGACAGTTTTGTTGGTGATAGCGGGCAAGACCACCTGTATGGTGGCGATGGCAATGACCTGCTTATTGGCGGCGCTGGCAAGGACACGCTTAAGGGTGGCGACGGTAATGACACCTATGTGGTCGATAGTTCCACTGACGACAAAGTGACAGACAGCAGTGGAACCGATGAGATCCAAAGCTCGGTTCAATACACCCTTCTAGACGCTTCTGGTGTTGAAAATCTGACGCTTACTGGAACCAATAATTCTTGGGGCACCGGCAACGTTAAGGCCAATGTGATCACTGGCAATGACGGAAACAACATGCTCAAAGGCTTAAAAGGTACAGACACGCTGGCCGGAGGCAAGGGCGATGACAGCCTTGAGGGCGGCGATGGCACTGACAGTCTGGTCGGCGGCGCCGGCAACGATCTTTTGTCTGGTGGTAATGGGATGGATACCTTTGCCGAAGTGGCCGGCGACGGATCTGACACGATCAGCGATTTCAAGGAAGCGGATGCCGATGGTAAGGGCTGCGATTTTATCGACCTATCCGAGTTTTATAATAAAGACACGCTTGCCGCTGTGAATAAGGCAGGTGGCACCTTCTCGGATGCGCGGGCGATGATGCAAAAAGACCAAGAAGATGGTCATTTAGACGGTATCATCGGCGGCGATAATTATAGTGATCAGATTGGAGAAGTTGATCTTTATCTGAATTCTGGGGTCGATGCGCAGGGTAACGCTGTGGCTGTCAAAGGTGATGATCTGACCTATAAAAATACAGCTGTGGTTTGCTTTGCCAAGGGAACTTTGCTGCGCACCGTGACGGGCGACAAGCCAGTCGAAAAGGTGACGTCGGGGGATCTGGTGTGGACGCAAGATGCCGGTTACCAACCGGTAAGATGGATCGGCAGCCGGTATCTGAGCGCTCAGGATTTGGAAGATCATCCAAAATTGATGCCGGTCCGTATTCGTGCAGGTGCGCTTGGGTGTGGTTTACCCAAACGCGATCTTGTGGTGTCGCCGCAACACCGGATGCTGGTCCAAGCCCAGCTGTCGGACAGCTCTGCGCAGGAGACAGAAATACTAATCGGCGCGAAATTCCTGACACAAATTGAGGGGATTGAAGTTGAGCCAAACGGCAGAGACGTCACGTATTTCCATATGTTGTTCGATTGTCATCAGGTGGTCGAGGCTGAGGGGGCTTTGTCAGAATCGCTATTTACCGGACAAGAGGCGCTTAAATCGCTTTCACCAGCGGCGCGGATGGAAATTGCGGTGCTGTTCCCGGAACTGTTCCAGCCTGATCTTTATCACCGTCCTGAACCGGCACGGCCCTTGACCACCGGTGCCGAGGGGCGCGAGATTGCCGAGCGGCATAGCAATGAAAATACGCCACTTGTGGTTCGGGATCACCGGCTGCCACAACCGCACCGAAGCCGGGCTTGACGGTTTGCGGTACTGGGTTTGGCCAAGCAAGCTGTACGTGAAACCTGATAAAAAATGGGGAGCCGGCCGAATTGGCCGGCTCTATGCTTTTGAGTGACGGTAAAATCACACATATTGAGGGTGGACAGAGTGTGACCGAAGGCTCTGTATTTCCACTGTTCAGGCCTCTAGCTCTTTGTCCCGGGGTGAGACGTAAGGCGTGGGATTGGTGGCTGGCGAACATTCTTAGATGTTCCCCAGAAAATAAAGGATCGCAGAGTGCGAAATAACAACCGGTTTGAAACGCAATTCGGCGCTGGAGATTGAATCGGCTTGCTGCTACACCCACGACATTCATAACGGCGCAGCGAAAGGGCTGTCTATGAACGCTATTATTCGCAAGGCTGTATTTCCGGTCGCCGGTTTTGGAACACGTTTTTTGCCCGTGACCAAGGCAATGCCGAAAGAGCTGCTACCCGTGGTCAACAAACCTTTGATCCAATATGCAGCAGAAGAGGCGATTGCGGCTGGTTGTGATACACTTATTTTTGTGACTGGGCGCAACAAGCGGGCGGTCGAGGATCATTTTGACAGCAATCTCGAGTTGGAGGCGGCGTTGCGCGCCAAAGGCAAACATGCCGAGGCCGAGAGCCTGCGCAATATTGTTCCGCCACACGTGAAGTGTATATTTGTACGCCAACCCGAACAGCTTGGGCTTGGCCACGCTGTGCTTTGTGCCGAACGTGCCGTCGGAGATGAGCCGTTTGCCGTTTTGCTTGCAGATGATTTTCTGATTGGCGCGGTCCCTGGTGTCATGACTGATCTGATCGAGGCGTATACGCTGTCGGGCAAGTCACAAATTTCGGTCATGCAGGTCGATGGACCACAGATTTCTCAATATGGGGTGGTCCGGCCAGGGGCTGGTGTCAATGAGGTTGCCGGTCTGATTGAGAAACCGGCGCTGCAAGATGCCACTTCTAACTTGGCCTCTATCGGGCGTTATCTCTTGACCCCTGATGTGTTCGATATCCTGCGCGACCAATCCCCCGGATATGGCGGAGAAGTACAATTGGTAGATGCGATTGATACCATGGCGGCAGGGGCGGCGGTTTGCCAGGTCCCCCTCACCGGATTGCGATTTGATTGCGGGTCGTTGCAGGGGTATCTTGACGCTATCAAATACGTCACAGATCATAAATTATACTGAGAGTTATATCATCAAGATTTAGGGTGATACGAAACAGATTTGAAAAAACAAAATTTTATTTTGGAGCTTATAATGAAGTGTCAAGAATTTCCAGAGATCACGCCCGTTTTACTAGCGGGTGGTTTGGGCACGCGTCTGTGGCCTTTGTCGCGCAAAAGTTATCCCAAACAGTTCTCAAACTTTATTGGTGATATGAACTTATTTCAGGCCAGTGCTCAACGGCTCACCTCTTCTGAAGGTCTAAGTTTCGCCGCTCCACTTACGATGACCAATGCGGATTTTCGGTTTATTGTGGTCGAGCAATTGCAAGCTATCGGAATCGAGCCTGGGGCCATATTAATCGAGCCCGAAACCAAGAATACTGCGCCGGCAATTCTGGCAGCCTGTCTTTATGCGGTCGCTCAAGACCGCGATGCGATTTTATTGGTTGCCCCTTCTGATCATGTGATCCCCCAAGTTGCAGCTTTTCACGCGGCAATCGCGCTGGGGTTGGATCAGGTCGCGCAGGGCAAGATGGTTACCTTTGGCATTACGCCGACACGGGTTGAGACCGGGTACGGATATCTCGAACTTGATGCTTTGCCCAAAGACGGGGCAGTGGCCCTGAAAAGTTTTGTTGAGAAACCCGACAGCCAGAGTGCTGCAAAGATGATTGAGGCGGGACATTACCTTTGGAATGCGGGCATTTTCCTGTTTAAAGCCCAAGATATGATCACAGCCTTCGAAGCCTATGCGCCTGATCTTCTGAAGCCTGTTACGGCCGCACTGACGAATGGTTGTCCTGACTTAGGGTTTTTCCGTCTCGCGCCCGAGGCGTGGTCGCAGTGCGCCGATATCTCAGTAGACTATGCGGTCATGGAGCAGGCAAGCAACTTATCGGTTGTGCCCTATTCTGCGGGTTGGTCTGACCTTGGTGGTTGGGATGCTGTCTGGCAAGAGCAGAGTCCAGATGCCGCAGGGATTGTGACCTCTGAGAACGTCACAGCGATAAAATGTACGAATACGCTGCTGCGTTCAGAGCATGGCGATCAGCATCTGGTTGGTTTAGGCTTGGAGAATATCATTGCGGTGGCGATGCCCGATGCGGTGCTGGTGGCGGACATGTCGAAAGCGCAAGAGGTCAAGCAGGTGGTGACGCGCCTGAAGACTGGCGGGGTTCATCAGGCTGAGACCTTTCCGAAAGATCATCGTCCGTGGGGATGGTTTGAAACTCTGGCCATTCGAGGGCGTTTTCAGGTCAAACGTATATTGGTCAATCCCGGCGCATCGTTAAGTTTACAAAGCCATCATCACCGCTCGGAACATTGGATCGTTGTCGAAGGTACGGCAAAAGTGACCATCAACGAAGCCGTTAAAATCGTCACTGAGGGTCAATCTGTCTATATTCCCCTCGGTGCGGTGCACCGCATGCAAAACCCAGGTAAGATGCCTATGGTGTTGATTGAGGTTCAGACCGGTGCTTATTTGGGTGAAGATGATATCATTCGCTATGAAGACCAATATGCCCGCAGCTGAGCGTAGTCCTGTAACTGAGATGAGATAAAATGACCAACAGTTTAACCTGTTTCAAAGCCTATGACGTCCGTGGCGAGTTGGGGGTAAATTTTGACGCCGAGATCTGCTATCGAATCGGGCGCGCTTTTGCTCGTACAATAAGAGCAAAGACTGTGGTAGTGGGGCGCGATGCCCGTGCGACATCGCCGGAATTGGCCGATAGCTTGTGTGAGGGAATGATCGCCGAGGGGGTCACCGTTCTTGATATCGGTATGGCAGGGACCGAAGAAATGTATTGGGCGACCAGTTTTTTCGAGGCAGATGGCGGGATCGAAATAACCGCCTCGCATAATCCGATTAATTATAATGGTCTTAAGATGGTTAAATCTGGGTCGAGACCGCTGGACCCGGAAACAGATTTACTGGCAGTCAAAGCCTGCGCTGAGGCCGCTGAGTTTGGCTCTGCGATACCGGGTGGCCAGCGTCAGGATCGTGTGGCAGAGGCCAAGGCAGCCTATGTGGAAAAGGTGATATCCTTTGTAGATCTGACAAATTTGCGGCCCTTAAGAATTGTGGTGAATTCTGGCAATGGTGCGGCGGGGCCAACGTTTGATGCGCTGGCACAGGCGCTGGGGGAAAAAACCGACGCGTTTGAGTTTATTCGGCTGTTTCACGCGCCCGACAGTACGTTTCCCAATGGGATCCCAAACCCACTTTTGCCCGAAAATCACGCCCCGACGCGCGATGCAGTTCTGGCGCATGGCGCTGATCTTGGTATTGCCTTTGATGGTGATTTTGATCGCTGTTTCTTCTTTGATGAAAGCGGGCGCTTTATCGCCGGTGAATATATTGTCGGCTTGCTTGCCTCAGTCATGTTGGAAAAAAATCCAGGTGCTAGTATCGTTCATGATCCGCGGGTTGTTTGGAACACCAAAGATTTGGTGCGCTCCAAAGGCGGCACTGCGGTGCAGGCCAAAACTGGCCACGCATTCGTCAAGCAAGTCATGCGCAAATCTGATGCGGTTTATGGCGGTGAGATGTCGGCCCATCATTATTTTCGCGATTTTGCCTATTGCGACAGTGGCATGATCCCCTGGCTGGTGTCATGCGAATTGATGGGGCGTAGTGGTGAACCCATGTCGGCACTGCTTGCCGAGCGCATGGCGGCCTACCCCTCGTCTGGAGAGACTAATTTTACCTTGCAAGATCCACAAAGCAGCATTGCCGCAGTTCTGGGTCACTATGAACCTTTGTCGTTGCATAAAGACGAGACAGATGGCATGAGCCTTGAATTTGACAACTGGCGGTTCAACTTGCGTGCCTCGAATACTGAGCCCGTTGTCCGTCTCAATGTCGAAAGCTCTGGGGATCCCGACCTTGTGGCGATCAAGCTGGCTGAAATTAAAACGCTTTTGAATTCCGCATAGGCCTGTGCCTAAGGTGGTGTTACATAGGCTTTATCTCTCAAAAGTATTGATATTATAATTATTTTGATATAAATGTGGCGACGCTTGGGGTTTTTGTTCAAGCGCGCTTAGATTTTTACGGGGGGTCCAAAATGTTGAATTGTTTTGTAATTTTTACTGGTTGGTCCCGTATGGCAATGCCGCAGGGCTTATCCCTGACCTAAGTGCACCGCGCCCAAGGCTTTGGCTGGTTCGTGATGCAAACGCTGTTTTCATCACCCATTGTTTAAGAGCCTTGCCATGTTTGACCCTGAAAATTTATTCCGGGATCCGCGAATCCTGCGGTTGTTGTCATATAAACAGCCCGACCCACGTACCCGCAACGACCGCTCTAAGGAAAAACCTGTTGTTGAAGCGCGCAAGCGCTCCCTATTTTCTCGCATTTTATCACGTTTGTTCGACTAGGGCGTGGCACAGGCCACTTGACCTGTGTTGCAAGGATAGATTTAACCACAACTCAATTGAGGAGAAAGCATGGCACGAGCGTCAACTGGATCAAGGGCAAACGAGGAGCGTGAGACGTCAAAGCGGATCGGGGCTTTGGCGGCTTTGTGGCCCTTTGTACGCCCTTACCGCGTCATGATGGGTTTTGCGATCGTCGCCTTGGTGGCCACCGCAACAGTATCCTTGGTTTTGCCGCTGGCTGTACGCAAGGTGGTGGACAATTTTAATGCCGATGAAAGCAACTTGCTGGATCAGTATTTTGCGATGGCGATTGTTGTGGTGGCTTTGCTCGCCTTTGGCACCGGCATGCGTTATGCTTTGGTCACGCGTTTGGGCGAGCGTGTTGTTACTGATATTCGCAAGGCGGTGTTTGGGCGGGTGATCAATATGAGCCCGGCATTTTACGACAATATTCTGACCGGCGAAGTGCTAAGCCGGATTACAACGGATACCACGCTGATCCTGTCGGTAATCGGGGCCTCTGTGTCGATTGCGCTGCGCAATATGTTGATTTTCGCTGGCGGTTTGACGATGCTCCTGCTGACGTCGGTGAAATTAACTGGTCTTTTGCTGTTGATTGTGCCGATTGTGGCGCTGCCGGTTTTGACACTTGGGCGACGGTTGCGGGTGCTAAGTCGTGAAAATCAGGATTTCATTGCGGCCAGTTCTGGCAATGCCTCTGAAGTTTTAAGCGCGCTTCAGACAGTGCAGGCCTTTACCCATGAGACGGCAAGCCGGCAGACTTTTGATCGGGTCACCGAGAAAAGCTTTGAGGTGGCTGCACAGCGGATCAATACCCGTGTTTTGATGACAATGATTGTGATTTACATGATCTTTTCCGGCGTGGTCGGGGTGTTGTGGATCGGGGTGCACGATATCCGCAGTAACGCGATCAGCGCCGGTGAACTGGCGCAGTTTGTGATTTACGCCATTCTAGTGGCGGGCTCGGCTTCGGCGCTGTCTGAAATCTGGGGGGAACTCCAGCGCGCCGCAGGCGCCACAGAACGTCTGGTGGAGCTTTTACAGGCACAAGATACCGTCACCGAGCCCGAAAATCCGCTTGATTTGTCGCAACCGCTGCGCGGCGAGATTATTTTTGACGATGTTCACTTTCGCTATCCGGCACGCCCCGACCGGTTGAGTTTAAGCCAGATCAACCTGACGATTAAGCCGGGCGAAACCGTGGCGCTTGTCGGTCCTTCGGGGGCTGGAAAAACCACGATTATTCAGCTGATTTTGCGGTTTTACGACCCCACTTCGGGGCAGGTGCGTTTAGATGGTGTTAATTTGTGTGATCTGCGCCGTGATGTCTTTCGTAATGTCGTGGCCTTGGTTCCGCAGGATCCAGTGGTTTTCGCAGCGTCAGCGCTTGAAAATATCCGCTTTGGCAATCCAGAGGCCAGTGATGAACAGGTATATGCCGCAGCTAGGGCGGCGGTGGCGCATGAGTTTATCACCCAATTGCCCGATGGCTATGACAGCTACCTTGGAGAGCGGGGCGTGATGTTGTCAGGCGGGCAGAAACAGCGGATTGCCATCGCTCGGGCGATTTTACGGGACGCACCCGTGCTGTTACTGGATGAGGCCACAAGCGCATTGGACGCGGAAAGCGAGCAGGCGGTGAAATTGGCAGTGGAGGCGTTATCAAGCGACCGCACGACGATTATTATCGCCCACCGGCTTGCAACGGTCAAAAAAGCCGATCGGATTGTGGTCATGGATAAGGGACAGATTGTTGATACTGGCACACATGACGAACTGGTTGCCAAAGAGGGGCTATATGCACATTTGGCGCGGCTGCAGTTTACAGACGGTGCTGCTGAAGTATAGTGACCGCGCATGATGTGACAAGGCGTCTGTTAAATACGGTTGACCAATATATGTTAACGTCGGGTGAACAGCTATAAAGCTGGACCTGTAGGGGGAGAGAAGAGATGGGATTTTCATCTGTTGAGGATGTGCGTGCGATTGAGCAGGAAACACCTTGGAGCGAACGCGACCTGCCCGCAACAGTGTATGATTTGCTGGATAAAACCGCGAGTAAGATGCCGGATGCCAATGCGGTCAGTTTTCAGCTTATGTCGGGTGCAAACAGTAAGGCTGAAACCCTCAGTTGGTCGCAGTTACGCGCGCAGGTGACCCAGGCGGCAAATTTGTTTTCCCGACTTGGGATTGGCGAAAACGATGTGGTGGCTTTTGTTTTGCCCAATTCAATGGAAACCGTGGTGGCCCTACTAGGTGGCGCGGTTGCTGGGATCGTTAGCCCGATCAATCCGCTGCTGTCGCCAGAACATATTGGCGGGCTTCTGCGCGAGACGGGCGCCACCGTTGTGGTGACGCTGAAAGCGTTTCCCAAAACGGACGTCGCCCAAAAAACCGCTGAAGCGGTTCGGTTGGCTCCGGCTGTGACGACGGTTCTCGAAGTTGATTTGCTGCGCTATCTGACGCCGCCTAAAAGCTGGATTGTGCCGCTGGTCCGACCCAAAAACCCGGTGCAACATCACGCACAGGTATTGGATTTCAGTGCCGAAGTCTCACGCCAGAATACCGCTTTGGACTTTGCTGCAAGCACGGGTGACCGCGTGGCCGCGTATTTTCACACTGGGGGTACCACGGGGACGCCGAAGGTGGCGCAATTGCGTTATAAGGGTCTGATTTATAATGGTTGGCTGGTTGGCACCTATGTATTTGATAACAGCGACAATGTGATCTGCCCCTTGCCGCTTTTTCACGTTCTGGCCGCGGTTCCGGTGCTGATGGGGGCCGTATTTTCCGGGGCCCATCTGGTTTTTCCAACGCCGGCTGGCTATCGGGGCGAGGGGGTTTTCGATAATTTCTGGGCTTTGGTCGAGCGTTGGGAAATCAGTCTTATCATCTCGGTCCCAACCGCAATCTCAGCCTTGATGCAACGGCCGGTCAATGCGGATATTTCGTCTGTGAAAAAAGCCATCGTGGGATCTTCGCCCTTGCCTCGCGATTTGTTTAAACGCTTCCAAGAGGCGTCTGGAGTGAATATTCTGGAAGCCTACGGAATGACCGAGGCGACCTGTATGCTCTCGACCAACCCACCGGACGGAGAAAAGAAAATTGGCTCGGTTGGCGTGGCAACCCCTTATACTGAAATTAAGATCATCAAGGAATCCCCAGAGGGATTGGTTGAATGCGCCACTGACGAAATTGGCGAGATCTGTGCGGCCAATCCGGGTATTTGGGCCGGCAACACCTACACCGAGGCTGCAAAAAACGTCGGGCTTTATTTTCAGGATAAATACCTGCGCACGGGTGATTTGGGCCGGTTTGATAGCGATGGCTATCTTTGGATTACCGGGCGGTCCAAAGACCTTATTATTCGCGGCGGCCATAATATTGATCCCGGCCTGATTGAAGAGGCGCTGTTGGGGCATAAAGACGTCGCTTTCGCCGGTGCCATTGGACAGCCCTGCCCGCACTCAGGAGAGTTGCCTTGCGCGTATGTTGAACTGGTTGCCGGGGCGATGGTGACCGCGGATCAGTTGACCGCTTATTGTCAAGAGCATGTTACCGAACGCGCCGCCCAGCCAAAATATATTGAGGTCATTGAGACCCTGCCTAAAACGGCAGTTGGCAAAGTGTTCAAACCTGATTTGCGTAAAATGGCTATTCGCCGCGTGTATAATGCAGCGTTTGAGGCGTCGGCATCTTCGGCGCAGGTGGAAAGGGTCATTGAAGATAAAGCCCGTGGGCTTGTTGCTCTGGTTGGTAGAGGGGCTGACGAGGCAGAAGTGCAGTCGGTGTTGGGCAGCTATGAACGCCCGTGGGACTGGGCTGAATAGGCCCGGCTGGACAGGCTCTTAGCAGGGCCGCATCGCGGCGATGAACTGGTAATAGCTTTGGGTGCCGCCTGCGTCGGTATAGGCGCGGTTAAGCCGGCTTTTTGCGTGGAAGACAGCTACAGTATCCTCATGATAAGCGGCGGGAATACGGGTTTTCCCAAGGCGTATATCCTGCACATAGGCTTCATAGGCGGCGGTGGCGCGGCGGGAAAAATTGCTATCCGCCGTGGTGCTCAGCGGGTTAAGGTGCAGTTGATAGGCCGCTTGGGACACCGGCACTGCGTTGCCATATAGGGCCACAACTTCCAGGCTGTGCATGATATCCTGTGAGGGGCGGTTGATAAACGGTCCGGCGTGCATCCGCGACACCACGGGGTGAAAACTTGCACCCGAGCGCGCGAAATCGGCAAATGACAGGCTGTTTTGCAACGGCAGGCGCAGGATTTCCTGCCCCTGATCCAATATAGAGGTCGATCCGAAAGCGGCTCCGAATTTTTGCGCCAAGGGTAAAAGCTCGGCCAGATACAGATCTTCCCATGTGTCATCTGCATCTAGAAAGGCGACATAATCTGCCTTTGCCGCCTGCAATGCACGGTTGCGGGCAGGGCCTGCACCCGAGCGTACCTCTGCAGAGGTGGCAATGGTAATGTTTTGGGCTTGACCAGCCAAATAGGTGTAATCCTGTCCGTCATCTGGTGCAATCACGACCTGCACTTGCGCCATCGGCACCCCTGCATTGCGGATGGATGCAACCGCCCGCGCAATTGTTTCATGGGCGTGATACGCGGGTATAATAACCGAGATGTGCGGGGTCATTGTGGCGCCGGCGGAGCGCCGCCCAAAAAGGCATTGCCGGTTTGATAGTTGCAGGGGTCTTCCTGCATCTCAAGATGCAGTCCAGACCCATGGTAAGGATGGGCGCGGGCCAGTGTCTCGTCGAGCTGTATGCCCAAGCCAGGAGTTTCCGGGGCGGTGACATAGCCGTTTTCCACGCAAAGTGTGCTGCGGATCAATGCGGCATGAAACGGGGTTTCGATGGTTTCGGCCATCAATAGATTGGGGGTTGAGACAGCCAGCTGGATGTTAGCCGCCCATTCCACTGGCCCTGCATAAAGGTGTGGCGCGAGTTGTGCGTTGAACACTTCTGCGATGGCTGCGATTTTTTTGGCCTCCCACAGTCCGCCGGCCCGTCCTAGGGCCGGTTGCAAGATTGCGGCACCACCGGTTTGTAAGAGCGTCGCAAACTCGGCCTTGGTGGTCAGGCGTTCGCCGGCAGCAACAGGGATACGCACGGCTTCTGCGATTTTGCAAAATTCGAGCAGGTTATCGGGTGGGATCGGTTCTTCGAACCACAAAGGGCTATAGGGCTCAAGTGCCTGCCCAAGCCGGATCGCCCCGGCGGTGCTGAATTGGCCGTGGGTGCCGAATAACAGATCGGCTCGATCGCCGATGGCGCCGCGTATCGCTTTGCAAAATGCAACCGACAGCGTGATATCTGATTGTGCCGGCATATGCCCGCCGCGCACTGTATAAGGACCTGCCGGATCGAATTTCACGGCCGTATAGCCACGCTGTACACAATCAGCCGCACTTTCGGCGGCCATCTCGGGCGAGGTCCAAAACGCAACAGGGTCATGATGAGGCAGCGGATAGAGATAGGTATAGGCACGGATGCGATTGTTCATTTTACCACCCAGCAGCGCCCAGACCGGCCTGTTTCGATGCTTGCCAAGAATATCCCAACAGGCAATTTCAAGGCCGGAAAATGCCCCCATCACCGTTAGGTCGGGGCGTTGCGTAAACCCGCTGGAATAGACACGGCGAAACATTTTCTCGATGTTTTCAGGGTGCTCGTTTTGCATATGACGCGCGAAAACGTCTGCAATGACGTGGGTCATCGCCTTTGGACCAACCGACGCGGCATAGCATTCGCCCCAGCCGACAAGGCCGGTATCGGTGGTCAGTTTGACCAGTATCCAATAGCGCCCGCCCCAGCCCGGTGCAGGGGGCGCGGTGACAATGACCTCAAGATCTTGCAGTTTCATAGGTGTGCCTTTTGATGGTCTGTTTGCAGCTTAGGCTAGATTAGACCCCGGTTATTGCGGCGCGCACAAGAGGTCGCCACGATGGTTTCTGATTGCGATGTGAAATGCAATGCCAAGTTTCATGCTTGTGCAAAGACATCAGGCCTTTGCAGACAGCTGCAGACGCCAAAACAATCCCAGCCCCAACGCCATCAACAGCGCCGACACCAAAAAGGGAGCGCCCGGCAGATACACCAGAGCGTCACCGCTTGAGAAATGGGCGAAAATTTGGGTCATGGCAAGCAGGGCAATCATGGTTGCAAACGCGTTCAAACTGGCCAAAACACCCTGAAGTGCGCCTTGGCTTTCTGTCCCCACGGCACGCGACATAATTGCCTGCAGCGCTGGTGTTCCGATGGATCCGAGGGCTGCCAGCGGGGTAAGCGCCAACAGCAGGGTGCCATCTCCGACCAATGCGATCATTGCCAGCGTTGGAATCTGTATAATCAATCCCAGCTTGACCGTTTTACTATCCCCCAGATAGCGGTTGGCAAGCCGGATCAAAACTGCCTGCACCAACACCGTGGAGCCGCCATATACCGCCAACGAGACGCCGATTAACCCCGGCGACCAGTCAAAGCGTTCGGTGGTATAATACACCCAGATTGCCGGATAGACCGCAACGCTGATGTAGAAACAAAAGCTAACCCATAACAACGCGGTAAGATCCTTAAACTGGCCGATATAGCGAAACGCGCTCAACGGATTAGCGCGGCGCCATTCAAAGGCCCGGCGGGTGCTGGCCGTTAGGCTTTCGCGCAAAACCACTGCGCCAAACAAGGCGTTGGCCAGTGCCAAAAGTCCGGCCGCATAAAACGGGGCACGGGTGCCAAATTCGACCAAAGCCCCGCCCAAAAGCGGCCCAAGCACGAAGCCGATACCAAATCCGGCGCTGATCAGGCCAAAGTTACCTGCCTTTTCATCGGGTTTTGAAATGTCCGCGATATAGGCTGCAGCCGTTGATTGCGTGGCAGAACTGATGCCGCCAATAATTCGCCCAAACAACAAAAGCCAGATGCCGCCAGCCAGTGCCATAATCAGATAGCCAAGCGCCATGATCACCAATGTCACCAGCAAAAGCGGTTTTCGGCCGTATTGGTCGGACAAGCTGCCTAGCATAGGTCCGAATAGGAATTGCATCAGCGAAAATAGCATGGCCATAATGCCGCCCCAGATTGCCGCCTGGCCAAGGGTGGCTGTGGGTAGAATTTCAAGCAGCAATTGCGGCATGACAGGTATGATGAGCCCGATCCCCATCGCATCAATAACGACGGTCATCACAATAAAGAAAATGGGAAGTTTGGGTGTCAAAGCTGTGCCTTACAGGTTCTAAAGATGGCCGATATCGACCATGAAATCCGTGAGGTGTTTGGCATAATCGGCCGGTTGCTCAACGCAGGGCAGATGCCCGGCATTGCGCATCAGCTGAAACTTGGAACCGGGGATCAGTTCAACGGTTTCGCGCACCAGATCCGGCGGTGTAGAGCCGTCTTCGCTGCCGGCGATTCCCAAGGTTGGCAATCGCAATCCACTGGTTGGCGTATAGAAATCGGTGCCGCTGATCGCAGCCGAACAGCCCATATAGCCAGCATCGGGTTGACGCACCAGCATGTTGCGCCAAAGCGCCAATTCAGGCTGGTCGCGAAATCCATCCGAGAACCAACGCTCCAGAATACTATCGGCCAGCGCTTCAATCCCGCCGGCTTTGACGGCGGCAATGCGGTCGTCCCACATCGCGGGTTGGCCGATCTTGGCGGCGGTGTTCGACAGCACCATCGCCCGGAGCAGATCCAACCGCTTAATGGCCAAGCCCTGCGCGATCATGCCGCCGATTGACAGGCCGACAAACAGGCAGTTTTTGACGTCAAGATGATCCAGAAGTGCCTCAATCTCCCGCACCAAAGCCCCCATTGAATAGGCGCCCTTCGGACACGATGATAGCCCGTGGCCGCGTTTGTCATAGCGGATTATCCTCAGCCCTTTTGGCAGATGCGGCAAGATCGGATCCCACAACCGCAAATCGGTTCCAAGAGAATTGGCAAACACTAGTGGTGCGCCTTGCGGATCGCCATCGTCGCGGTAGTGCAATTGCACGTCATCGGTTGCAAACAGGTTCATTCGGGTCTCACGTTTTTCACAGGGTTGCGGACAGGCTGCACGCAGGATCGGTGGCACATTGTCGCGGAGTTGCGCAGATGTCCAGACTGGTATTAGGCCAGGTGTGTCACTGGCCGTGTCGTGCTGATATAGGCGGGTTCCCATCATCAGCAAGGAACCCAGCTATATCATTTGTTACAGAGTGCGAACCCTTCTCGGAGCGGTTTTTTGTGGGGCCGTGCGGTGGCGTGGTAATGGCTCGGTGATTTGGTCTGGGCATTGCCACTGCAAAATTTGCCGCGGCGCCTGCCCGGTGGCCTTAAACAGCTGGATTTGGCTGGCGCGCCAAAACATCACTTGGCAGGGGACGCGGCGGGTCTATTACAGCAGCCTCTAAGTGAAACGGGGTTTTTATCTTCGTTGCTGGGCGGCGTTGTTTTATGACAGGGCGCAACGACGTGACAAAACGGATCTTTATGCAGTCAGTTTAGACTGTCGTGAACAATTTGAGCCCCAAGCGTATTATCACTATGCAGGGCGGCAAAATTGGATCACACTCCATGATGGGCTTCCTAAATAGCCGTGCGGGGGGTGAAACCCCAACGGACAGAATGTGAGGATAAGATGCGTGAATTAAAGGGGTATTGGCAGAACTATATCGATGGCGCTTGGGTCGATGGTGGGGCCGGAAGGATTGACGTGATCAATCCTGGCACAGGGGAAAAAATTGCTGAACAGGCGCTGGCTGATGCCAGAGATGTGGACCTTGCGGTGCAAGCGGCCAAACGGGTGCATTCCACGGGTGTGCTGACCGATATGCGCCCAGTCGAGCGCGGGCGCATTGTACAGGCGATGGGTCGGTATCTTTTGGAGCACCTGGAGGAAATTGCGGCTCTGCTAAGCCTTGAACAGGGCAAGCCGATCTGGGAGGCTCGGATCGAGGTGACCGGGGCTGCGCGGTATTTCGAATATTACGGCAATCAGGCCGAAACTCTTGAAGGCCGGTCTATCCCGCTGGGGGCAGGGTATTTTGATTTCACGACGGATGAACCTTACGGAGTCTCGGCCCAGATTATACCATGGAATTTTCCGGTCGAGATGACCGCGCGCTCGCTGTCTGCGGCGCTGACCACCGGCAATACGGTGGTGGTCAAACCACCCGAGATGACCCCGCTGAGCAACGCCTGGTTCGCCCATGCAGCTGAAGCTGTTGGTCTGCCTAAAGGGGCGGTCAATTTAGTATGTGGATATGGTCACCAGGCGGGCGCAGCCCTGTCGGCGCATCCCGATATCAATCAGGTGGTATTTACCGGGTCGGTGGCCACGGGGATCGCCATCGCCTCTGCCGCCGCAAAAAATGTGGTGCCCTGCGTGCTGGAACTGGGCGGAAAATCGGCTGCGATTGTGCACAGTGATGCTGATCTTGTGGCAATGGAAACAGATATTCGCAAGGGAATTTTCATCAATGCTGGACAGGTCTGTTCGGCGATGTCGCGGATTATAGTGCATGAGAGCCGCCATGATGAGTTGGTGCAGCGCGCGGTGTCAATTGCCGAATCATTGTCGGTGGGGCCTGGGGCGGATCGGCAGACATTTGGCGCAAACATGGGCCCGATGGTCAGCGTCAAACAACGCGACCGCGCTGCCGGATTGGTTTCAGAGGCGGTGTCACAGGGCGCCAAGCTTGTCACTGGTGGCCGCGCGATGAATATCCCCGGGGCATTTTTGCAACCGACCGTTCTGGCTGAGGTGACCCCCGAGATGACGATTGCCCAGACCGAAGTGTTTGGGCCTGTGTTATCAGTATTGCGCTTCCGCGAGGATGCTGAGGCGATTGAGATCGCCAATGGCACCGACTATGGTCTTGTTGGTGGTGTCTTTACCCGCGATCTTGATCGGGCCACGCAGGTGGCGCGCAAAATTCGTGCGGGGCAGGTCTTTGTCAACGAATGGTTTGCAGGCGGTGTCGAAACGCCGTTTGGCGGCTATGGCAAATCTGGCTATGGTCGCGAGAAGGGGCGAGAAGCCCTTTGGAACTATGTGCAAACCAAAAATATCGCAATTAAACTCAAGAGGACATGATGGCTGATTTATTTAACGAAGATCTTTTTCTGAAAGGGCTTGAACAACGCAAGGCCACTCTGGGTGCTGAGTATGTGGAAAAAAACCTTGCGGCCGCAGATGATTTCACCCGTCCGTTTCAAGAGGCAATGACCGCTTGGTGCTGGGGCTTTGGTTGGGGCGATGAGGTGATCGACGCCAAAACCCGGTCAATGATGAACTTGTCGATGCTCGGCGCCTTGGGCAAGATGCACGAATGGGAAATTCATTGTCGTGGAGCGGTGACCAATGGTGTGACAGAGCAAGAAATCCGGGCTATTATCCATGTGATTGGGATTTATTGTGGCGTGCCGCAGGCGCTTGAGTGTTTTCGCGCCGCCAAAAAAGTTCTAGAGTTGCCGTGATGAAAACAGTAGATTTAACTTGGCGCTCATGAATTATGGCATAAACATATTGAGATTCTTTTTTGCGCCGTTGCTGTTGCGTTCTCTGTGTGACACTGTTCTAATTAAGCGGCTGACGCTGTCGCCGCGCCCTAGCAAGCGAGTATAGATTATGAGTGACTATTCCGCCCGCCGCAAAATTATGGTCGATACTCAGGTGCGCCCGTCAGATGTAACCAAATTTCCGATTATTGATGCAATGCTATCGGTGCCCCGAGAGCTATTTGTGCCCCGCGCCGTAAAAGAAAGCGCCTATATTGGTGAGAATTGCAACCTGACCGCTAATCGGGTTGTTCTTGAGCCGCGCACTTTGGCGAAAATGCTGGATGCGCTTGATATTCAGCGGAACGAACTGGTTCTCGATATTGGGTCCGGGTTGGGATATTCGTCAGCGGTGATCGCGCGAATGGCTGAGGCTGTGGTGGCACTAGAGGAAGAAAGTGAGTTCGCCTCTGAGGCGGAGGGCTTGTTGAACGAAATAGGTGAAGACAGCGTCTTGGTACATTCGGGTGCCTTGGTTTCAGGGGCGGCACAGCATGGGCCGTTTGATGTCATTATTCTGCAAGGTGGGGTCGAGCAGGTCCCCGATGGCGTGCTTTCGCAATTGAAAGATGGCGGCAGGATCGCGGCGATTTTTATGGATGGCGCTCTTGGTGAAGTCCGTATCGGGTATAAGATTAATACTTTTTTGAATTGGAGATTCGCATTCAACGCTGGCGCGCCGATTTTGCCGGGATTTGAGAAAACTGCGGTGTTTGCATTCTGAACACGAAAGTCTCGCAGAATGTTTTGTTTGAGAAGATAAGAGGGAAGAGAATGAGTAAGTCGTATATTGGGGCTGTTCTCAGAGGCGTAATAGGTCTGGCTGTCGCCGCTGCTTTGACTTTGCCAGTGCGGGCGGAAACATTGGCAGATGCGCTTGCTGCGGCCTATGTTAACAGTGGCTTGATTCAGCAAAATAGGGCTTTGCTACGCGCGGCAGATGAAGATGTGGTGATAGCTGCTTCAAAATTACGGCCAATTTTGCAATGGTCAAGCTCGGTAAAAAGAAGCCTTTCCAGCGGTAGGATCGGATCAAACGGCGTATATCAGTCTTCGGATAGCACATCGACTGTCGCGTCAGCAGGGCTTGTGGCTGAGCTGTTAATCTATGACTTTGGCGCGTCAAAACTGGCCGTTCAGGTTAAGAAAGAGGCGGTTCTGGGTACCCGACAGAAACTGTTATCGGTGGAACAAAAAGTGTTGATCCGTGCGGTTGAAGCGTTCACGAATGTGCGCAGAGATACCGAAAAAGTGGCATTGCGGCGCAGCAACCTCAGCTTGATTACCGAAGAGTTACGCGCGGCAAAAGACCGGTTTGACGTTGGGGAGGTGACACGAACGGATGTGGCTCTGGCCGAGGCACGGCTGGCGGGCTCTCGCAGTGCGCTGGCGGCGGCCGAGGGCACGCTGCGGGTTGCAGTTGAAGAATACCGCGCTGCAATCGGACATGCGCCCAAAGCGCTGAATGGGTCAGACAAAGTCTTGAAACCCGTGAAAAACCTTGATGCTGCAAAGGCTATAGCCGTACGCCAACACCCTGATATAAAAGAACTTCAGCATAGTGTCACAGTGGCAGAGCTGACCTTGCAGCAAGCCCAATTAGCCAAAAAGCCAATCGTGAAACTGTCGGGTTCTTATGGATTGACAGAAACGCTAACCTCGCGGGCCTACGGGCGCAGTGGTGAGATAAAATTACAGGCAACCGGGTCGATTTATCAAGGTGGGCAAATCCCGGCTTTTGTGCGCCAAAGCGCGGCGAGGCGGGATGCCGCACGGTATGGCCTGAACTTGGCTGCATTGGCCGTTGAGCAAAATGTGGCAACAGCATATGCGCGCTTGCAGGTTGCCACCGCGGAAAAAGAGGCGAGCGAGCTCCAAATCCGCGCCGCGCGGGTTGCGTTTTTGGGAGTGCGGGAAGAGGCGGCCTTGGGCGCGCGGACGACGCTGGATGTCTTAAATGCGGAACAAGAACTCTTGGATGCTGAAAACAACAAGGTCTCGGCTTTGGCTGATCAGCAGATAGCCAGCTATAAGCTGCGGTCGTCTATGGGGCGCATGACGGCTGATCTTTTGGGGCTGGATGTGCCAAAATACGATCCAGAAGAGTATTTTTCGCTTCAGGAAAATGCTCCCGCGGTTTCCGAGCAGGGCAAAAAACTGGATCGGCTGCTCAAGTCACTCGGAAAAAAATAGTCGCCAACTAGACATTGTACGAATGGAATGAAAGAGTTAGAGTGCGTTCAGGAGTTTACGGGTGAGGGCATGTCTGGATCATCTTCAAACGAGGACGCTAAAGACGTATTGGCGTCAATCCGGCGCGTTATCGTCGACGAAGTGCGCGATAACCCAATGGCGCGCCCACAGAGTTCAACTCAGAGTTCAAAACCAAGTGGCGCAAAAAGATTGGTGCTGGGTCCGGCCTTGAGAGTGCCCAGTGAAAGTCAGTTTATCCCAGGCTCGGCTAGTGATGCTCCGTCATCAAATGTTGCCGTAGGTTCGGATGGTCACCAAGATGATGCGCACGCCGACATGGGTGCCGCGCCTAACCCGACTAAGAGCGGTGTGCAAAACATGTCCTCTACTAGCCCGGCCCCTGAGGCCGAACAGGCGCAAGAACAAAGGTCTAAAAAGCGTCGTGAACTGGTGCGGGCCCGGCGCAAAGAGCCGGCTCCAGTTGCAGAGGCACCCGTACATGCGTCGCGGCAGGAACCTGTGAAGACGCGGCAGCAAGCGCCTGTGTCCAAAACAGCGGTGCCTGTGAAAGCACCGCCCCAAAAACCTGTGCCAAAGGCTGCGGCGCCTGCAGGACCTAAGTCGGCCTCCGTGGGTTCTGCCCGGCGTAAGGATGCGTCGAAACTTGAAACGAAAATAGCGGCCTTAGAGACGCTGGTGGCGCGTTCAAAAGGGCAATGGGAACCGGATCGTCCTGAACAAGATGCCTATGCTGCAACGCAAGACGCGCCGATGACCTGGGACAGTTCAGATGCCGCGCCGACCCCTTCTGCCAGTTCCACGTCGCGCAGCGCCCCCATAGAGCAATCAAAAACCGAAATGGACGAAGCCAAATTTCGCCAGTTTGTTGTAGAAATTGTCCGCGAAGAGCTCAAAGTGCAGTTGGATATCCGCCTTAATCGTTTGGTGCGTAATATCGTTGGCCGCGAGGTTAAGCGCGCCTTGGATAAGGATGACGCATCATAAGTCATGCGACTTCGCGCGCCAGAGACAATATATGGTCCAAATCCAACTGCTGCTCTAACTGTCGCGCGAGGGCATCCAAAACATTCTCCACCCCTTGATCATAGTGCGTGGTGCTGACCGCGCCGAAGTCTTTGAGAAACGCTGCTCTAAAGCCGTCTTCGGCAAACAAGCCGTGCAGATAACAGCCCCTTATGCGCCCGTCGATAGATGCGGCACCCTCGGGCCGGCCGGCAATATCCAGCCAAGCGCGTTCGCAATCCGGGCCCTGCGTTTGCCCGATATGAATTTCATAACCCATTACTTGGTCACCGGTGGGCATATAGGTGGCCTCGGTGAGGGCCAATGTTTTTTCCGGGCGCATCTCGGTACTGATATCCAGCAAGCCCAGCCCCTCGACTGATCGCTGGTGGCTTTCTATTCCGTCAGGGTCTCGGATGTCTTTGCCCAACATCTGATAGCCGCCACAAAGCCCCAAAATACGCCCACCGCGGCGATGATGAGCGCGCAAGTCTATATCCCAACCCTGTGTCCGAAAATATGCCAGATCGGCGATGGTTGATTTGCTGCCCGGGATCAATACCAGATCGGCGTCGCCGGGCAGTGCTGTGCCGGCGCGGATCATTTCAACGGTAACATCGGGTTCGTTGGTGAGCGGGTCAAGGTCGTCAAAGTTGGCGATGCGAGACAGTACTGGCACTGCAATTTTGATCTGACCACCGACATGAGATGCCAGTTCGAGCGCGTCTTCTGCTGGCAGTTTCCATGCATCTTGAAACCAGGTCAACACGCCCAGAGACGGCCAACCGGTATGTTCGGTGATGGCAGTAAGCCCTGCGTCAAACAGGCTGACATCACCGCGAAATTTATTGATTGCGAACCCAACAACCTGCTCTGCATCGTCCGCGTCCAGAACGGCTTGCGTACCAACCAGTTGCGCAATCACGCCCCCACGATCGATATCTCCCAGCAGGATCACGGGAACATTTGCCGCCCGTGCGAAACCCATATTGGCGATATCGTTGCGGCGCAGGTTAATCTCTGCTGGGCTGCCCGCGCCTTCGACTATGGTCAAATCCGCTTGACGCGCTATCCGTTGAAAGCTCTCTAAAACCGGAGGCATCAGGTCTTGCTTTTTGCGGCCAAAGTCACGCGCCGACAGATGTCCACGCATTTTTCCCTGTACGATCAACTGTGACCCGGTCTCGGATTCGGGTTTGAGCAAGACCGGGTTCATATCGGTATGGGGGGGGACTCCGGCCGCGCGTGCCTGCAATGCTTGAGCGCGACCGATTTCGCCGCCATCTGCGGTTACGGCTGCGTTGTTGGACATGTTTTGTGGTTTGAAAGGGCGGGTGGTCAGACCACGGTTCCGGAACGCTCTGAGCAATCCGGCCACCACCAGTGATTTGCCGACATTTGATCCGGCCCCTTGGATCATCAACGCCCGGCCCATCGGGCTCATTGCCCGCTAAGGCATAAAAAAACGCACCCGTTTGGATGCGCTTTGCTGTGGAGCATGGTGGGTGTCTTCACGCAGCTTCGGCCTGTTCCGCCGCATGGCGCCGTTCACTTTCTTCGCGCGACAGTGCGACAGACGTGCGCACGCCCTTGGAAACAAATTCCATCAGGCCGGTCACGACGCGCTCATTGGGGTCGATCCCAGCGCAAGACAGAACCTCACGACCGTCGCGTGACCGCGCCCAGCGTGCAATTTGTTCCGGTCCATTACCATATTTTTTGTCATCAGCGATCGCATCATCTAACGCAGCCAATACCACCGCAGCGAAAAGTTTCCGCGCGCGGTTTCCCTGTTCATTATTAAAAGCTGATCCGTCAACGAAATCTTTCATCTCGTCGTCCTTTTATTATTGTTCTTGTGTTCTAGGCGTGCCGTCATCTATGAAGCAAAAATACTGATTCGGATACCCCTCAAACGCAAAGCTGCCATGTCCTCAGCGCATAGCTTCATGCATGGCCGTACGGCTTGACCACGCCTTGTCATGCGCCAGCACACAATATATAGGGCATGTCAGATCGAAAACAACCTTTAGTGTCAGGTTTACATCATGCCAAAAATCAATGGGAACGAGATTCGTCCAGGAAACGTACTTGAGCACAACAATGGCCTCTGGGCCGCTGTGAAGGTTGATCATGTCAAGCCAGGCAAGGGTGGCGCCTTTGCACAGGTTGAATTGCGCAATTTGCGCAATGGATCCAAATTGAACGAAAGGTTTCGCAGCGCAGATAAAGTGGAGCGGGTTCGGCTTGAACAAAAAGACCAGCAGTTTTTATACGAGAACGATGGAATGCTGGTGTTTATGGACACTGAGACTTACGAGCAGATCGAACTGCCAGCTGATTTGCTGGGCGACCGCAGACCCTTTTTGCAAGACGGTATGACTATTGTCATGGAGTTTCATGAAGAAGAGGCGTTAAACGCCACGCTACCACAGAAGGTGATCTGTAAAATTGTTGAAACAGAGCCGGTGGTAAAGGGTCAGACGGCAGCAAACAGCTTTAAGCCTGCGGTCCTTGATAATGGTGTGAAAGTCATGGTGCCGCCTTTTGTAGGGCAGGATGAGGATATCGTAGTGAATACCGAGACGATGGAATATGCCGAGCGCGCCTAAGTTATGGCGTGGGTCGCGCAAACCAGTACTATGCCCTCACAGAATGAAAACTAGGACTGTTCTTGGTCGGTAACATACCGGACCCGGGCGGACGCGGCCTTCATTTTATCCGTGGCCCGATCAAACCTCAGATAGGCCAATCCCAGCCCGCCATATTGGCTGTATAACACACCGACGTTTTTACCATCTGCAACAATGTCTGTGCCCGTCGGTGCCTTCCCGTCGACACGCACCTGTGCCAGACCTTTGCGCAGCGTGGCTTTATGCTTCATCCGAGCAGTGATTTCCTGACCGACATAACAGCCCTTTTTGAAATCAACTCCGTGCAGACGTTCAAACCCATTTTCCAATATATAACTATCAGCGGTGAGTTCGATGGTAACGGCGGGGATGCAAGCGGCAACCCGAAGGGCGGTCCAATCGCTGCCATCGTCGCCCGAGCGTTCGCCGTAAAGCCGCCAGCCCAATGACCGATCACGCGGGTCTGACTTTGCGCCCTGCGGGGCAGATCCCGTGCCACAAAACACCTTGAGTGGGCTGTCATCAATCGTCACCTCGGCGCGCAGCTTATACATATTCAACCGTGTGGAAAGTGCGGGTGCAGCGCTGTCTGCCACATCCATATAGATGACCTTCTCATCTTGGAATAAAAAGAAATCGGTTATAAATTTACCTTGTGGCGTCAAGATCGCCGAATATGTCAGAGCCTGGGGCGTTTGGCTGACATCGTTTGTTACCAGACCTTGCAGAAACCCGGCCCGGTCATGGCCTCGGATTTCAAAAATATGTCGATCGCGCGTATAGGGCATCTGTCGTTCCGTTCGTTTGGGCATCAAAGACAGTCCGATATTTGTCTCGATCCTTTGTATATGTGTGCTGTGTGGGCTGTTGTCATCCCGCTGTTTGTTTTTATGGCTCAATCTGGCTGCCTGATCTGGCTGTTGAATTTGCCTAGGCGATCTCGCATCGCCCCGGCGGTTGGCCCGTGTTTGGCATGCGTATTGGAGGTGCGGCGGCGCTAGGCAGTTTTGGCCTCGTTGAGTTGTAGGTTGTAAAGTTCCGTATAGGCGCCGTTGCGGGCCATCAATGCCTCGTGGGTCCCGATTTCGACGACTTTGCCATGGGCCATGACAATAATCTTATCAGCATTGCGGATTGTGGCGAGACGGTGGGCGATTACCAGCGTCGTGCGACCTTTGCTCAATTTGTCAAGCGCCGCTTGTACCATATTTTCAGATTGTGCATCCAGCGCCGACGTGGCTTCGTCAAGCAACAGAATCGGCGTATTCCTCAGCAGAGCCCGCGCGATCGCGACGCGTTGTCGTTGCCCCCCTGACAACAAAGACCCCCGGGGACCAACAGGTGTTTCAAGCCCCTTAGTCAGCCGTGGCAAGAAATCGCTGATATGCGCCGCATCCAGTACCACTTGCAGTGTTTCGGGCGCAATATCGGTCTGACCGAGCAGGATGTTTTCGCGCAGGCTTTCATCGAACAGCAGCGCATCTTGGGCAACCACAGAATAAAGCTGTCGCAAATCTTCCAGACGTAGACTGTCAACTGACACGCCCGACAGGGTGATCTGGCCGATCTGGGGGTCCACCAGGCGGGTTAACAAGTTAAAAATTGTTGATTTTCCAGCGCCTGACGCGCCCACCAATGCTGTGGTTTTTCCAGCCTCGGCCGTAAAAGAGACATTTTTTAAAACCTCTGTCCCAGCATAGCTTAGCGATACATTTTCAAGCGCAATCACTGGTGCCCCAGACGGGGCCGTATCGGGGGTCTCCGGAGACAGAAGGCTTGGTTTGAAATCAAGCAGGCCTTTGACGCGCTCGATCCCTGCGGCAGCGATTTGCAACGTGGCACTGAGCGTGCCGAGGCGCCGCAATGGCTCAAACGCCAGTCCGATAGCTGTGAAAAAACTCATGAAATCGCCAACGCTTTTTTGGCCTGAAATAATCTCGTTGGCTCCATAGACGACCACGGCCAGAAATCCGATGCCCGACATCACATCCATAATGCCCGACATCCCGCCTTGGCCTAGCACCGCTTTGGTTTGAAAATTAATTCGTTTTTTGGCCAACGCCCGATAGCGGTTTACCTGATAGTCTTCGAGGGTGTTGAGTTTGATCGGATTGATGCCGTGGAAAATCTCGTTCAAGCGCGTCGAGAGGTCCGCTGAGATATCGCGCACCAAGCGGGCATTACTGCGCACAAAGCGCTGCACCAGGATCGACGGTAAAATCAGAAATGGTGTGGCAATACAGGCTATGAGTGTCCAGCGCCAATCGACGGAAACAGCCACTGCCATCAGGGCAATGACGGCGACAAAGTCGCGTCCGGCCCCGGTGATGATCGTCGCCCAGACCTGATTGATAGACCCGACATCGCCCTCGATGCGCTGCATGACCAATCCTGGTGGATGGGTGGCGTGAAAATCCCCGTCCAAGCGCATTAAGTGGCCAATCATATCTGTGCGGATATGGGCGGCCGTAACTTCTGAAAGCCTTGCAAGCAGGACTTTTTGCGCAATGCTGGCCGAGGCGCGCAGAAGGAAAATACCCAAAATCAACAGTCCGACAAAAAGCGCGGCATCGGTGTCGCCACCGACAAACACCTGATCAAACATCGGCTTCATGATATAGCTCATTGCACCAAGCATGCTGCCCTCGATGGTCATAAACAGCAATGCAAGTAAGATAACCCATATGTGGCGGGCCATATAGGCGTGCCACAGCCATCGGAAGAGGCCCTGTTGCGGACTTTCACTCATGCCAACTCCCTTCGGGGACGATTGCTGTCGAACCCGGCTTGCCTTTTCTCGTTATCATTTTCGTTTGCGATCCAGTCTTTCAAGCCAATCGCAGCGTGGAAATGCCGGGATTGGAAGCCGTCTAAAATACACTGGTAAATGTTGCATGTGCCGAATGCAATGCCAACAGAATAAGTGGAAATTTGGCTTTTCGCAGAGGCCACTGATACAGCTTGGAACACTTTCATACAGGCTGTGGCAATCAATCCGGTCCGGGTCGTGCCTGATTTGCTGTGGAATACTACCGGGTTTTTCATCTTCCACAGGATTTGGAAGATTTCCAAAATCACCTCTGCGGGTGCGGCCCGATCCGCAACGAGGGGTCGATTGATCAGTGTGAGGCTCAGGACCTGACAGCTTTCGGTTTCAACCGTGGAGAGCGTGTGCTGCGGCGACTTGCGCAGATTAATGATTTTCCGGACGCACACGCTTTTGTAGTGTACCATCCAGGCCAGTAATGGCTGGTTATCGCGGGATAAGCCGGGGATGATTTGACGACAATTGTAACGGAAAAACTGTGCGAAATTCTGATTGAAAATATGCCACCAAATTTGTGCGGCGCGCTGGGCTGTCGGGTTTGACATGTCCGCGCTGCATGACGTTGTTGCGCGCGCAAGCCAGCCCGTTGATATGTGCATATGATTTGACAGCATGCGGAGGCCTAAAGCGACTGTTACAGCGCAGGGTTTACGGGCTTGCCGCTCGTGTGGCAAGCCGATAGCAATGGGGGCGGCGCGTGCGCGCAGATTAGAATGCCGACAATTGTTAGGAAATACAGATGACACTTTCACAAGGCCGGTCTTATCTGGCGATCCCCGGCCCGTCCGTTGTGCCAGATCGGGTTCTGCAGGCGATGCATCGGGCCGCCCCCAATATTTATGAGGGGGCTTTGGTTGAGCTGACCCATGGGTTGGTTCCGGATCTGCGCAGGGTGGCACGCACCCAAGGTGAGGTCGCGATGTATATCGCCAATGGTCATGGCGCCTGGGAGGCGGCTCTGAGCAATGTTGTTGCGGCCGGCGAGCGGGTGCTCTGCGTTGCAACAGGGCGCTTTGGTGTTGGCTGGGGCGAGATGGCGCAGGCGCTTGGGATCGAGGTGGACATGGTTGATTTCGGCCTGCATGCGCCGCTGGACCCGGAGCGGGTTGGCGCAGCGTTGCGACGGGATCACGCCCAGAAACTCAAAGCGGTTTTGATCAGCCACGTGGATACCTCGACGTCAGTTGTCAACGATGTCGCCGCTGTCCGCGCCGAATTGGATCGCTTGGGGCATCCGGCATTGTTGATGGTCGATTGCATTGCCTCACTGGCTTGCGACCGCTTCGAGATGGACGCTTGGGGGGTCGATGTGATGGTGGCTGCCAGCCAAAAAGGTTTGATGCTGCCTCCGGGGATGGGGTTTGTGTTTTTCAATGACCATGCGGCGCAATCTCGCAAGGCAATGACGCGGGTCAGCCGCTATTGGGATTGGCAACCGCGCAGCCGGCCCGAACTGTATTACGAGTATTTTAACGGCACGGCCCTGACCCATCATCTGTATGGGTTGCGGGTATCGCTTGATATGCTGCACGATGAGGGTATGGAACAGGTTTGGGCGCGCCATGAAACGTTGGCGCAAGCAATCTGGGCGGCTTGTGATGCCTGGTCATCTGGAGGTGATCTGCGGCTCAACGTGGACGATCCGGCGCATCGCAGTCGCGCGGTTACGGCGGCCGCGCTGACCGCGCCTGATGCGACACGCCTGCGCCAATGGCTCAGTGAACGGGCCGGTGTCACGCTCGGCATCGGTTTGGGGATGGCCCCTCCGGGTGATCCGGCGTGCGATGGTTTTTTTCGCTTAGGTCATATGGGGCATATCAATGCGCATATGGTGCTGGGTATGCTGTCTTCGGTTCAGGCAGGGATGGCGGCGCTTGGCATTGCCCATGGGGCCGGCGGGATGGACGCCGCTACTGCGATTGTTGCAGACTGCGCCTGAACATTGTGGCGCGCCTTGCCCTGAATACTGTGTTGTAACGGCTCTGAGCCGTTAGCCTCGCCTAGCCTGTTGCAGTGCCATCGGCATGGCTTTGGCCAGCAGTTGCATATTTTCTGCGGTGCCGGTGCTTATCCGAATACAGCGGTTTTGCGGCGCAACAAAGGGCATTCGTACGAACAGGCCTTGCTTTATGAGCGCCGTCAAGACCCGTTGGGCAAAAGCGCCGTCCTGTTGGCAATCTACGGCAACAAAATTGGTCGCCGAGGGCAGGGTGGACAGGCCGTTTTTGCGGGCGATATCGTCAATTGATGTCCGACTTGACGCCACTTGCGCGCGGACCGAATCCAGCCAATCGTTATCTTTCAACGCGGCCAGTGCCCCGGCCTGCGCGGCGCGGTTCATGCCAAAATGGTTGCGAATTTTGTCAAAGCTGCGGATCAGGTCACGCTGACCGATGGCATAGCCCACCCGTGCACCTGCCATGCCGTAGCCCTTTGAGAAGGTCCGCATCCGGATCAGTCGCGGGTCGTTGATATTAATGGCTGGCGCAACCCCGTCGGGGGCAAATTCGATATAGGCCTCGTCCAGCACCAAAAGGCAGCCTTCGGGCAGCGCCTCTAGGGCGGCAGTAATGGTTTCGGCGGAATGCCATGTGCCCATCGGATTGTCAGGATTGGCAAGGTACACCAGTTTCGCGCCAACCTCGGCGGCTTTTGACATCAGCGCCTCGGGGTCTTCGTGATCCTCGCGGTAGGGTACTTTGTGCAGCGTGCCGCCAAAGCCGAGCACATGATAGTTGAACGTTGGATAGGCCCCGTCTGACGTCACCACAGCGTCGCCCGGTCCGACCAACATGCGCACGATATATGATAACAGCCCGTCGATGCCTTCGCCGACGACCAGATTATCGACGCCAATATCGTGATATGCCGCCAGAGCTGTGCTGAGCGCGTGGCTGGTGGGATCCCCATACTGCCATATTTCAGCGGCCGCATCTCGCATCGCCTGAATGGCGTTCGGCGAGGGGCCAAAGACGCTTTCATTTGCGCCCAGTCGGGCGAGAAACACAGCGCCTCTTTCGCGCTCTTGGGCCTCGGGACCGACAAAGGGCACTGTTGCGGGTAGGCTATCGATTAACTTTGTGTATCTTGGATATGACATGAGATGATTTACACAGAATGGAAAACAAAGGGCAAGACCATTGATCTGGTGGGATGCGCTGGTCTACTGCGTACTCTGGAGGTGCCTTTTGGTTTTATTCTGGTCTGCCTTCACGGGTGGTAAGGTCAAGCCGGTAAAGTGATCTTGCCGCTTGACGCTCGGCACGCAAAACGTCATTTTCACCCAATCCAACATCAGGAGATACACTTGTCCAATACACCGCCACCGTTTGCTGCATATGAGTGGATGATTGCGTGGCGCTATTTGCGCTCCAAGCGCGCCGAGGGTGGGATCAGTGTGATGACTTGGATAAGCCTGATTGGTATTACTCTCGCTGTTTTTGCGCTGATCGCGACCCTGTCGGTGCGGTCCGGGTTTCGAGCAGAGTTTGTGGATACGATCCTTGGGGCCAATGCACATGCGACTGTCTATCAGGGGGCAACGGTAAACGAGAACGGTCAGATGGATCGGTCGATCTCTGAGTACGATACCATTGCCGCCCGTCTGCGCCAAGTGCCGGGAGTAAGTCGTGTGGCTCCGTTGATCAAAGGTCAGGTGATGGCCACCCGTCTTGGACGCAATGCAGGCGTCGAAGTGTTTGGTATCAGTTTTGAAAACTTGCTGACGCTGCCTCGTATCGCCCGCCCGGAGAGCTATGCGGGCGATATCAACCGCTTTCAGAGCGGGGTGGCAATCGGTTCGGGGGTGGCCCGCGAACTGGGGGTAATCGTTGGCGACAAAATCAAGCTCATGTCCCCCGATGGCGTCAAAACGGCCTTTGGCACCAGCCCCCGGATCAAAAGTTATGTTGTGGGCTATATTTTTACCGCTGGGCGCTATGATATTGACCGCACCCGCATTTATATGCCGTTTGCTGCGGCGCAAAGCTTTTTCAATTCGGAGGGGGTTGCCGACGAGTTCGAGGTGATGGTCGCCGATCCCGAGGCGGTCGATGTGTTGTTGCCTGCCCTGCAGGCGGCTGCAGGTGATAACGCGCTGGTCTGGACTTGGCGGCAGGCCTCGAGCAGCTTTCTTAAAGCACTGACCATCGAGGATAATGTGATGTTTATCATCATGTCCATTCTGGTACTGATCGCCGCGATGAATATTGTTTCAGGGCTGATTATGTTGGTCAAAAACAAGGGTCGTGATATTGGCATTTTGCGGACAATGGGTCTGAGTGAGGGATCTGTGATGCGGATATTCTTTATTTGCGGGGCCTCTACCGGATTATTGGGTACCCTGTGCGGGGTGCTGCTTGGCGTTGCGTTTACGCTTTACATCGACACGATATTCTCTGCGGTGAATTACCTTGCTGGCGGCGGGGTTTGGGACCCGTCCATTCGTGGTTTGTATAATGTTCCAGCCAAGTTGCAATTGGGTGATGTGATCACCGCCATTGGCTTGTCGCTGTCGCTGTCGTTTGTGGTGACAATCTTTCCTGCAAGGCGCGCGGCGCGGTTAAATCCGGTTGAGGCGCTGCGATATGAATAAGGATATTTTACGTCTGCAGGGGATCGATAAAGCCTATAATCGTGGATTGGACGGCGAAGTCACGGTCTTGAAAGGGCTGGATCTGGCAATTGCGCCTGCACAGGTTGTGGCGCTTGTTGCCCCTTCTGGGGCTGGAAAATCCACGCTGCTGCATATTGCCGGTCTGTTGGATACTGCCGATTCAGGTCAGCTTGAAATTGATGGGGTAAATATGTGCGGGTTGGATGATAAAGCCCGCACCGTGCTGCGCCGCCAAGACATCGGGTTTATCTATCAGTTCCATCACCTTTTACCTGAGTTTTCAGCTTTGGAGAATATCGTTATCCCTCAACTGGCCAATAATGTTGCGCCCGCGCAGGCACGTGATTACGCGATGGATCTGCTGGCCAAGGTGGGTATTGCAGATCGGGCCGGGCACCGGCCGGCGGCCCTGTCTGGGGGGGAACAACAGCGGGTTGCCTTTTGTCGGGCGCTGGCGAACCGACCGAAATTGTTGTTGGCCGACGAGCCGACGGGGAACCTTGACCCCGCCACGTCGGATACTGTTTTTACGATGCTTTTGGAACTGGTGCGCGATACCGGCCTATCGGCGCTGATTGCAACGCATAATATTGACCTCGCCGATCGCATGGACCAGATACTGCGCTTGGATCAAGGACAAATCTCAATAGTGCAGAGGACCTAATATGCCCCTTCTTTCGCTGGATGATATAGAAGCGACAACCTTTCAAGCTCTAAGCGGTCATGGCGCCGACGACTGGATTGCCCACGCGGTGGCAGATGCCGTGCGCAAGGCCGAAGCTGTGGGCAATCGGATTTGCGGCTTGTACTATCTGGAAAGCTATTGCCAGCAATTGACCTCTGGTCGCGTGGATGGGCGCGTCGCTCCGGTTGTCACCCGCCCGAAACCGGGGGTGGTCGAGGTTGATGCAGGGTTCGGATTTGCCCAACCTGCCTTTGCGCGTGGATTGCCCGAAGCGATTGCCGCCGCGCGTGCATGTGGCACCGCGTCGCTGGCGATTTGTCATGCTCACACCTGCACCTCGCTGGGGTATTTCACTGCTCAGATTGCGCAGGCGGGGCTGATCGGACTGGGCCTGACCAATGCCTCGCCAATTGTGGCACCACCCGGCGGCAAAAGCCGGGTGATCGGCACCAACCCGATCGCCTTTGCCGTGCCCGACGGGCAGGGAGGCATTGCGATGCAGTTTGACCAGTCGACCACGACGGTGGCGCTGGGTAAAATCACCATGGCCAAAGCGGCAGGCGAACGTATTCCCGAAGGCTGGGCGATTGATGCCGATGGTGCGCCGACCACTGATCCAGAAGCAGCGCTTGCAGGATCTCTGGTCTCGATGGGCGGCTATAAAGGTTGGGGTTTCGGCTTGATGGCGGAATTGCTGGCTGCTGGCATGACCGGCGGCACGGTCTCGCGCAACGTCAAATCGCTGAAAGCGCCCACAGGCGCGCCACATGATCTGGGCCAGTATTATTTGTTGATAGATCCTGATGTATCGGGTGCGTTTTTTGACCGGATGGCGTTGGTAGCAGAAGGTGTTGCGCTTGATCCAGATGCACGGATGCCGGGGCAAAATACGCGCCCGGCAGAGTATGTGGACGTGCCTGATAGCCTGTGGGAAATGGTCTGTAAGTTGGCGCAATAGACGGGTTTGAGAACCGTGGGGACGCTTGCAGGGGGCGTTTGTTGCGTGAGTGGGGGCAGGTTGCTTTGTAACGATATTGGTATTACCGGCCCCTTGCGCGTATGCGTTTGTCGGCGCAGCTTGCGCCATACCTTTCCCAGACCGTTAATATGAACCAGATCACATTGAAAGAGGGTCAGTCTTGAGATCTACGCCTGTTGCGTGATCCAAACCCCGAGCGCCATGACTGAAATGCCCAATCCCCGCATCGGCGTCAATGCCGTTGCATGCGCCCCAAAAAGTGCAAAGTGATCAATTGCAGCAGCGCTGACCAACTGACCTAACAACACGAAAAATACCGCGTTACCAACGCCAAAATAGGGTGAAATATAGGTGATGGAAAGCATGTAAAACAAAACCTCAATGAGGTTAAAAATATTTTCTATCCTTATATCCAGAACAAGCATCTCGATAAAATTACTCAGGGTGATATCGTTAAGGCATTAACTAAAAAAGTAGATGGTGAGCAGTTTTGGGTTGCTCGACATGAGACTGCCAGCAGAAACTTAGCCAGAGTTAAGGGCATATTTGATTATTGCAGGTATGTTTTAAATATAGATTTAAACAATCCTGCCGACGTTAACCACGATTATATTCTTGTGAAGCCAAGAAACTTAAAAACAAAACATCACAACTTTATAGAGCCTGAAAGATGCCCAGAATACTTTGCCGACTTCATCAGCTCCAGAGAGATGGATAGGGACGTTAACATCGCCTGTCTGGTCGTAATGATGACTGCAGTTAGGGCAGGGGATGTCGCCGCAATGCAATGGGATGATGTTGATTTAGAAAATAAGGTTTGGAAATTTACTGTCGGCAACAACTATTTTATATACTGGTCTTTTTTTAGTTCCTCCCATTGATAGTCTTAGTTTTAACATTTTTCTCCTTTTGTTTATTTTAATTGATTAAAAAGTTCTGGCGGAATTCCTTTGTCTGCCATTCCTTTCATATTTCCTTTTGACATCTTTTTCATCATTTCAGACATCATTTTAAATTGTTTTAACAATTTATTGATAGTGGCTGGATTGGTGCCAGA
>ERZ802822.363-NODE-363-length-32644-cov-9.047594_pt1 | contig 32644 bp, 27 predicted proteins | sample MGYA00345649_ERZ802822 | MGnify/ENA primary metagenome ERZ802822 (study PRJEB30503, sample SAMEA104212359) | marine metagenome | biome: Westerlies Biome; feature: [SRF] surface water layer (ENVO:00010504) within the epipelagic zone...; material: water...
TCTTCTAGTTTAAAAATAGATCCATCATATACTCGCTCACCTTCAAAAACACAGCTAGCATAATGTAATCCATGGCTCAAAACATGCACTTTAACATCTGACCAATCAACCAATTCGCCATTGTACCATATTTTGCCGGATCTTTTATCGTAAGGTATCATTTTATGAAATTTAAAAATTCTTACTGAAAAATATCTTTGTATCTATAATATGTCAATATAACTTACCAATAATGAAACAACTTTTATATCTAAAAGATGATCAATTAAAAGAGCTAATCGAAAAGCTATTTATAAGTTACAGAGAAACTTTCTCGGACTCTAAAAAAATTCTAAATAAATACAAAATTGGTTTAGCTCACCAAAAAGTAATACATTTGCTGTCTATGTATAAGGGTATTTCAATCTCTGAATTGCTTAAGAGGCTAAAAGTAACCAAACAAAGTCTAAACCGAGTTCTTAAAGATTTAATTAAATTAGAAATTATTTTTTTTAAAAAGGATGATCAAGATACAAGAATAAAGCATATATTTTTAAATGAAAAAGGAGAGAGAGTATTTACTGAAATTTTTGAAGTACAAAAAAAAAGGATACACGGAGCACTTTTAAATTCTAGTTCTGAAGAAGTGGTTAATTTTGATAAAGTATTAAAAAAAATTATTAATGGATAACTTTATAGCACATATATTAGTTGTTGATGATGATGATGGTATTAGATCCTTAGTTAAAAAATATTTAAATGAAAATGATTATCTTGTTACAACTGCTAATAGCGCTGAGGATGCAAATGAAAAAATAAATATTATAAAATTTGATTTAATAATATTAGATATCATGATGCCAGGAAAAAGTGGACTAGAGTTCATTCAAGAAAATCAAAAAAAACTTAAAACACCTATCATATTATTGACTGCTAAAGGCCAGGCTAATGAGAGAATAGAAGGTTTAGAAGTTGGTGCAGATGATTATCTTCCAAAACCTTTTGAGCCAAAAGAGCTTATTTTAAGAATTCAAAATATTATTTCAAAAACTAAAATAAAAGACCCAAAAAGAGTTATTGAATTTGAAAATATTAAAATTGATTTAAACAAACAATTAATTTTTAAAAAAAATGTTGAATTTAAAATTAATAATACAGAAAAAAAAATTTTAGAAAATATGATTAATAACCCTGGTAAAACATTTTCAAGAGATGATATTGGATCATTAATAGATTTGGATAAGGAAAGATCTATTGATGTAATTATCACGAGATTAAGAAAGAAAATAGAAATTGATCCAAAAAATCCAAAATTTCTGCAAACTATTAGAGGAGCTGGATATGTTTTATGGATTGAGTAATTTTTTTAAGAACATTCTTCCAAAAAGATTATTTTACCGTGCTTTACTAATTGTTGCTATCCCAGTCATAGTTTTACAACTAGTCATAACAATTGTTTTTTTTGATAGCCTTTGGATTAAGACAAACAAAGGGATGACTAGAGCTCTAATAAATGAAGTTAAAACATTCATAGAAGTTTATAAAGATGAAATTTACAATAAAGATGAAATAACAAATCTTTTTTCAATATATCAAGATCTTAATATAGAATATGTTGATAATGAAAAATTTGATTATGAATATGATGAAAGATGGTTTAGCCCAATAGATCGAACTCTGAGAAGAGAACTTAAATCAAGATTTCAATCAGAAAAATTTTGGTTTGATACTACAGGATACAAAGAATTAATAGATTTAAGAATTAAATATAAATCTGGATACTTTAAATTTTTAATTCCTAAAGATAGAGTCACAAGTTCATCTGCTAGAATTTTTGCATTATGGATTACTGTCCCAGCAATTATAATGGTTTTTATTTCTTTAATCTTTTTAAAAAACCAAACAAGACCTATCACAAATCTTGCTAAAGCTGCTGCAAAGTTTGGTAGAGGTGAAGAAGTAGAAGAGTTCAAACCATCAGGTGCATCGGAAATACGACTTGCTGGTTATGAATTTGATAGAATGAGAAAAAGAATAAAAAGACACCTTAATCAACGCTCCGAGATGTTATCTGGAATTAGCCATGATCTAAGAACACCTTTAACAAGAATGAAACTACAAATTGCCTTTATCAAGGATAAAGAATTAGCAATTAAAATGTCTGAAGATATCAACGAAATGGAAAAAATGTTGAATGAATATCTACAATTCACAAGTTCATCTAATATTGAGAAAAATGAACAGTTCAATCTAAGTGAATTAATTAATGAAATTGTGGAAAAATATAATAATGAAAATATCTCAACAGATTTAATGCCTCGACTTTATATTAATGGAAGAAAGAATTTAATAAGAAGGTGTATCAATAATTTATTAGATAATGCAATCAAGTATGCTGATAAAGTTCAGGTTGAAATCAACAAAAGTAATAATAATGTATTTATCAAAATTGAAGATGATGGCCCTGGAATACCAGAAAGTGAATTCGAGAATGTCTTTAAGCCTTTTTACAAAATTGATAAAGGTAGAGCAGATACAAAAGCAAGTGTAGGATTGGGACTATCCATAGCATCAGATATAGTTAGATCACATGGAGGAAATATTAAATTAGATAAATCTTCGATGAATGGCTTGTCAGTTAAGATTTTCTTACCTTTTTAGACTTATTTTTTTTTAAACTTTTAAATTGACTGGTTTTTTTTTCTAAATTTTCTACTCTTTTCTTCAAGATTTCAAATTCATCCTTACTTGTAAGTCTCATTCTAAAAACAATTTCATCTCTCTTTGATTTTAAAATATTCATTAATTCATTTGCCAGATCTTTAGATGATACTAAACCCTGTTCAAATAATTTAGCCAATTTATCAATAACAAATTTTGAATTTTTCATATATATTTATATTATCCTATTATATTAATAGCTTACAATTATAATTCAAAAATGTTCATTAATAATTTTGACCCAGTTGCAGTCCAAATTTTATCCATCGATATCAAATGGTATTCTTTAGCTTATATTGTTGGAATATTACTGGGTTGGATTTTAAGTAAAAAAATTTTTATTTCTGATCAGAATATTAAAGAAAAATTTGATGATTTTATTACATATCTAATATTAGGTATAATTGTTGGCGGTCGTTTAGGGTATGTATTTTTTTATAATTTTAGTTACTACTCGGATAACTTATTAGACGTTATTAAAATTTGGCAAGGTGGGATGTCATTTCATGGAGGTCTTATAGGAGTTATATTTGCAAGTTTTTTATTTGCCAAAAAAAATAATCAAAACATTTTCATTTATTTAGATATAGTTTCTATTGTAGCTCCAATTGGAATTTTTTTTGGAAGAATTGCAAATTTTATTAACTCTGAATTATACGGGATAGAAACAAATCTTCCATGGGCTGTAAAATTCATCAAGATAGATGATTTATACCGACATCCATCTCAATTGTATGAGGCATTATTTGAAGGATTAATTTTATTAGTTATTTTATTATATTTTAGAAAAAAAGGTTTTATGAAAATCCCAGGCTTCATATCTGGGTTATTTCTAATTTTTTACTCGATATTTAGATTCGCAATTGAATTTTTTAGAGTTCCAGATGAACAGTTGGGATACTTATTTTTTAATTTAACGATGGGACAATTAATAAGCATTGTATTCTTATTAATTGGTACTTATTTAGTAATAAATAAATATGAAACTAAAAAAGAAAAATAGTCTTTCTTTAGATAAATTTATAAATTTTTCTCTTTACGATAAAAAATTTGGTTATTATATGAAAAAAAATCCTTTCGGACAGGAAAGTGATTTTATAACTGCACCTAATATTTCAAGACTATTTTCTGAAATGATTGCAATATGGATTATAAGTTTTTGGCAAAGCTTAGGGTCTCCAAAAAAGTTTAATTTAGTTGAGCTCGGAGCAGGTAATGGAGAAATGATGAAAATAATTATTGAAAGTTTTCAAAATTTTCCATTTTTTTTAAAATCTTGTAATTTTATGATTCATGAAAAAAGTCCTACTTTAATTAATATTCAAAAAAAAAAGCTAATTAAAAATAAGATTAAATGGATTCCAAATATAAACAAAATCAATAAGGACCCAAGTATATTTATTGCAAATGAATTCTTTGATGCAATAGCAATCAAACAATTTAATAAAAAAAAAAGTTTATGGTTCGAAAAATTTGTAAATTTAGAAAATTCAAAAAGACCATTTTTTTTTGAAAAAAGAGCAGATATAAAAAAAATCGAAAAGAAGATTAAATTCAAAATATCACAAAATCAAAATTTTATCGAATATTCAAAACTTGGGTTAAATTACTTAAAAGATATCTCCAATATTATAAAAAAAAATACTGGTGGTTTATTGCTTATTGATTATGGATATACAGATAAAAAAATGAAAAATACATTACAAGCAGTGTCTAATCACAAATTTGCCAATATTTTAAGTAATATAGGAAATGTAGATATCACTCATAATATAAATTTTAATATTTTTGAAAAGTTTGTAAAACAAATGAATGGTTTGAAAACTAACTTAACATCACAAAAAGACTTTCTGACAAAGCTAGGAATAAAAGAAAGAGCAGAGATCATATCTAAAAACAAAAATTTTACTAAAAAATCAGATATATACTATCGACTTGAAAGACTTATTAATAAAAAACAAATGGGTCATTTATTTAAAGTAATGCTTATTAAAAACGAGAATAATAAATTTAAATTAGGTTTCTAAATTGATTAAATCTAAAAGATTGTTGAAACAAAAAAAAATTAGTCATGGTTTTTTTAACAAAAACGGAGGTAAATCAAAAGGTATTTATAAAAGTTTAAATTGTGGACTTGGCTCAAATGATAAAAGAAATAATGTCAAAAAAAATTTAAAAATAGTTAAAAAAAAGATTAGTAAAAAATCTAGAGATATTTTTTTACTTCATCAAATTCACAGTAATAAGATTGTTTTCATAAAAAATTTCTCAAAACTAAAAAAGAAAAAAATTGAAGCTGATGCAATTATAACTAATCAAGAAAAATTACCTATAGGCGTTTTGACAGCAGACTGTGTTCCTATATTGCTTCATGATAGTAAAAAAAATTTTATCGCAGCAGTTCATGCTGGTTGGAAAGGAGCTTTTAAAGGTATTATAAACAAAGTAATAAGTTTTATGATAACGAAAGGAAGCGAAGCGAAGTCTATCACCGCCGCAATAGGCCCTTGTATTAAAAAAAAGAGCTACAATGTGAAAGAAGACTTTAAGAAAAGATTTATTAAAAAGGATAAAAAAAACAAAAAATTTTTTATGACTAAAAAAAAAGTTATTTATTTTGATTTACCTAATTTTGTTAAATCTCAACTAAAATCAAATAAAATTACAAATATCGATATGATAAATATGGATACTTTTGACAAAAAAAATAATTTTTTCAGTGCAAGAAGATCTTTAAAATTAAAACATGCGGATTATGGTAGAAATATTTCAATAATTATGATTAATTAAACTTTTCAATGAAATTATTAACTGGAAATAGCAATAAAGTTCTCAGTAAAAATATTGCAAAATATTTGAAAACAAAACTTGTAAACTCAAGTATAAGAAAGTTTTCTGATGGGGAAATTTACGTTGAAATAAATGAAAATATTAGAGGCAATAGTATTTTTATTGTTCAATCAAGTTCTTCTCCAGCAAATGATAATTTGATGGAATTGTTGCTTTGTATAGATGCTCTTAAAAGATCCTCTGCAAAAAATATAACAGCAGTAATTCCATATTTTGGATATGCTAGACAAGATAGAAAAGTTGTACCAAGAACATCTATTTCAGCAAAACTAGTTTCAAATTTAATTACTAAAGCTGGTGCTGATAGAGTGGTGACGGTTGATTTGCATGCAGGACAAATTCAAGGATTTTTTGATATTCCTGTGGATAACCTTTTTGCGACACCAATATTCGCAAGACACGCTAGAAAAAAAGTTAAAAGTAAAAAAACAGCTTATTTGCGATACTTGTACGGGTACCGGTGCGGCTAGTGATTCAGATTTTGAAACCTGTAGCACCTGTAATGGTCTTGGCGAAGTTCGACAAGTTACCCGTACCATGCTGGGGCAAATGGTGAATGTTCAAGCGTGCCCTACCTGTCAGGGAGAGGGGCGGATTATCCGAAATAAATGTACGTCATGTTCGGGTGAAGGTAGAACGAATGGGGAAGAGACCATCAAAGTGAATATACCTTCCGGTGTATCTGATGGTAATTATTTAACGCTTCGAGGTCAGGGAAATGCGGGCCGGCGTGGGGGGTCAGCGGGTGATCTAATTGTGCTCATTCAGGAAACGCCACACGAGCACTTCAAACGAGACGGAAATAATATATACTATGATCTCACATTAACCATCCCTCAAGCGGTGTTAGGCGCGGAAGTGGAAGTACCAACCTTAAAGGGTAAGGCTAAATTACGTATAGAAGAAGGTACACAACCCGGCAAGTTGCTGCGTATGCGAGGTAAAGGAATCATCGGGTTAAATGGTTCGGGGGAAGGAGATCAGTATGTTAGGTTAAATGTGTATATCCCAAAGAAACTAACCGAAAAAGAGCGTACTGCCATTGAGAGCTTGCAAGGCAACGATAATTTTGCTACTTCCAACCAAACCGAAGAAGAAAAGGGATTCTTCTCGAAAATGAAAGATGTGTTTGGTGGGTAAATTGAACTAGCAGGCAGTGAGATTCTGACTTAAGAAGGTGAGCGCTTGAATTTTTCCCAATTCGGTGCCCTTTTTTCTAAAAAGGCGTTTTTACCTTCTTCCGCCTCATCGGTCATATACGCCAGTCGAGTCGCCTCACCGGCAAATACTTGTTGACCAACTAAGCCATCATCAATGAGGTTAAAGGCGAATTTAACCATTTTTGTAGCTGTTGGGCTTTTTTGAAGAATCTCCTGCGCCCATTGGTAAGCGGTTTCTTCGAGTTCATCATGAGGAACCACCGCGTTGACCATTCCCATCTCGAAAGCTTCTTGAGCAGAGTAGTTTCGGCCTAAGAAGAAAATTTCACGAGCTCTTTTTTGCCCTACTTGGCGGGCTAGATAGGCTGAACCAAAGCCCCCATCAAAACTGGCAACATCGGTATCGGTTTGCTTAAAAATAGCGTGTTCTTGGCTAGCAAGGCTTAGATCGCAGGTCACATGTAAACTGTGACCACCACCTACGGCCCAACCAGGTACCACCGCAATAACTACTTTGGGCATAAATCGGATTAATCGTTGAACCTCTAAGATGTTCAATCTAGGAATCCCATCCTCAGCTTTGTATCCTGTTTTTGCCCGCACTCGTTGATCACCCCCAGAACAAAAAGCCCAGCCTCCATCTTTTGGAGATGGCCCTTCACCCGAGAGTAAGACAACCCCGATATTGTTGTCCTCTTTGGCATCAAGCAGTGCTTCATACAACTCAAAAACGGTTTTTGGACGAAAGGCGTTGCGAACCTCGGGTCTGTTGAAGGCGATACGTGCCACACCGTTTCTAGTGGCATAGGTTATGTCTTCAAATGTTTTTTTAGGGATCCATATACTCATAAATACTCCTTTTGGATGTCCAGTTAGATGGGTCTGCTATAACTGGGAAATGAACAATTCAATTTCTTTTTGCCAAGTTTTAGGGTTGTCCCAGTGAACGCGGTGACCTGCTCCTTCTATAATGCTAAGATAAGAAGAAGGTAACATTAGATGCATTCGTTGGTTTATTGCTTTAAACTTTGAGTCATCTTCCCCCACTAAAAGCAGTACAGGCATGCGAAGGCTAGTAAGTCTATTTTCCACACTTGGCATAGTTCCCGCACCAAATCCTAACAAACTGTTGGCAATCCAGATGGGCTGCTGATTCTGCTGGATTTGTTTATAGGTCGCATTAATCGCTCGAGCATTGGGCGTATTAAATAGTGAAATATCCTCCCAATACCGTAAAAAAGACGAGTAATCCGACATTATTTCATCTGCTCGTTGGGCATCTAGGCTTTGCCTACTTTGGCGCTCGGTTTCTGAGGAAATTCCAAAATGTCCACTTTCAAGAACCAAGCCTTTACACAAGCTGGGATACTGAGTGGCTAGAGAAAGCGCAAGTCGTGCCCCCATGCTGTACCCAACCAAAATCACTGGTTTTTGACAATAATGACGAATGAAATAAGCCAAGTCCGCTACCTGTTCCTTAGCTGAGAATCGGTAATGCAATTCGGCACCCTCACTAGCTCCATGTCCGAGTAAATCCAAAGAAACAAGTCGGTGTGTACTCGCTAAATCAATCTCCGATAAAGCTTCATTAAAAATAGCATGAGAGCCTAAAAAACCATGCAAAAAAACTATATCCTGTTCTCCATCACCCTGTGTTAGGTAATAATATTGAAGTCCTCGTACTTGTTGATGTTGCCCCCTCATATTACTGCCTCAATTGATTGCGCTCAGCAATGGATGCTTGGCTATTGGTGATAAACTCAACGATGCGAACATTCGAAGCGGAATTAGTTGACGTAGGGTGTGATAGCTTCGGTTTATCCGGCTTCCCTATGTTAAGCTGCTTAGCCTGAGAGTGATTACCTTCACTGGTTAATGTATTTGTTCGGAGTACATTCTGCATTTGTTCGGCCCAATTAGACTCCCATAGCTGTTTAGAATGGGCGATTTTTGTGTAGGACAGCCCGTAGCCCTGTGCAAGATGCTCAATGGATACCGGTTGGGGAGTTAGAAACCATTCCATGCTTTCTGGAGCTGCTTGTTGAACGGGTAGGCTACTGAAAATACTGCCACCTCCGTTATTAATGACAAAAATCATTAATGGTTGGGTGATGAGTTTTGCAGATAATAGGGCGTTGATGTCATATAAAAACGCAATATCACCAGTAATGAGAGCCATAGGTAGTTGGGTGGCTAAGGACACTCCTAGTGCAGTAGAACTAATCCCATCGATTCCTGCAGCGCCTCGCTGGGCTAGCAATGGGTTGTCAACCGACCACATAGGAGCAAATAACCCTTGATCACGAACTGGTAAAGAGTTGGATAAAAAAATGGGGGTTGATGGCGGGATAATGGTACTTAGCCGGTGAAATACCGCCCCATCGGTAAGTATATCGTTTTTAGTATGGGAGAATTGTTTCGCTAACCGCTTTAAATGTTGCCCATGTTGCTCATCAAGGGCATTATGCCAATCTTTGGCTGTAACTTGAGTGTACTTTTTTTTCAGATCAACCCAATAAAAAGCCGCTTCTGGAGTGATGAAATAAGGTTCACTGGTTAATGCGTCTTCGAAAGGTTCATGCGTGATGAACCGTAGTTGAGTGAGGTGCTTACTCTCGGATAAAAAACGAGCCAAAGCTGGGTTTACTACTTCCTTTCCTAAACGAACAATTCCGTCAATTGATGTGAATGGAGATGAGCCGGGATGCTTTAAACGGTATAGCCATGCTTCCCACCCTAAAATAACTTTGCTTTTAATCATCTTTGAATCTTCCAAATCCCACCCATACAAGGAAGCTCCTGGCTCTAGAATGAATCGGGCATTTGGATGCTTTGCGAGATTAGGTAGGAGTTTAAACCATTGAAATGGGGTAGGATCTGACCCTATGACGATCAAAGGTCTCTTCATTTCAGCATAGCTATTCTGTACCTGATCAGGGTGCAATAGCAGTGCTTCTTTATCAAGGACCTGGTTCAAATATTTGTGGTGAGTATTAAAAGTAGGCTCCTGCTTAGCAGTAGCAGAATGTAATCTGGAAGGTGTAGTTAGCCCTATTAATTCAGGTCGAACTAGGCGATGAGAGGGTAGGTCCGATACGGAAATAGTAGAAGCTTCTTTTGCTTCTAAAACCAATGCTCTACTGTCCTGAACATATTGGTTAAACTGTTCTTGTGTTGGTTCAAAAGGCTTGTTGAAAGGAACGTTGATATGAACAGGCCCCCCTGAGGTGGCCAACTGTAATGCGCGTATCACATCTTCTTGGATATCCGATGGATTTTCTTTCCCGTTTTGAGTTTCCGCCTCTGGTAATTGGATAAAATCCAAAACATGCCTGCCAAATAGATGCTGCTGTTGTATAGTTTGTGATGCTCCAACTTGTTGGAGATGTGCTGGGCGATCGGCAGTGAGGACGACCAGTGGAATTGAAGATTGATAGGCTTCGATAACAGCGGGGTAATAATTCGCGCCAGCTGTTCCGGATGTACAACAAAGAAGTGTAGGTCTTTTTGATACTTTAGACATTCCGAGCGCCACGAAACCGGCTGATCGTTCATCGATGACAGAAACACATCGAATACCGGGAAAATGAATAAGTGCAAGTATAAGAGAGGTATTTCGAGAACCAGGAGAAAGAACGGCCTCTTTTATGCCTTGGTTGTAACACTCTTTAATTAGCGCAGAGGCCGAACTAAAGGATAGGGTCTTTTGCATAATGTTTTTCCAAAGGAGGAGATTCTTGTACCCGCGTTGCAATTCGTACTGCGTCTACCATAGGTTTGAATTTGAGTTCGGTTTCCATCCATTCATTTTTTGGATCCGAATCTTCAACTATACCGCATCCTGCATAAAAATGAGCCGTATTTTTCTCAATTAAGCCACTTCGAATTGCGACGTAGAATTCACCTGTGCCATGTGAGTTAATCCACCCAATTGGGGAAGCATACCAACCCCTGGTAAAAGATTCTTCTTTTTCGATAAATTCAAGTGCTTTCTCCCTAGGAAATCCACCTACTGCAGGGGTTGGATGGAGATCTTTAAGTACGTTTGTTCTAGAAACCCCTTTTTTGAATATAGCTGATATCGGTGTATAAAGATGTTGTACGTTAGGTAGCTTTTTTACTTGTGGTGAGCTAGAATGTTCCATCCGTTCTGAATAGGGCACCAAATCTTCTTCAATGGCTTCTATAACTATTTGATGCTCGAGTCTGTCTTTCTTAGAATTTAGAAGTTTACCTGCGAGATCATCATCCTCCTCATAGGTTTTGCCTCGCATTGAACTACCTGCTAAACTTTCAGTTTCAACTTGGGTAGGTGTAAATCGGGCTAATCGTTCTGGAGTAGCCCCTATAAAATAAGAATCACCTTTTGGATTTACGCAAAAAACAAAACAATCTGGGTATTGTTGTTCAAGATTTGAAATTACATCTGCTGCTTTGGGTTTCTGCGATAGTGATTGGGTAACTTTTCGAGCAAGAACTACTTTTTTTAACTCCTTGGCGTCAAATGCTTTTTTTGCTTTTATGACCATTTTTTTCCATGCTGTAAATGCTCTGATATTGCCGGGTTGATTACCTAAAGTCTGTGGATTAGTGGTAAATGAACTATCAATCTTGGATGGTAAAAATGTAGATAGTAGTTTTTTATTGTGCTCTACATTACCATTGATGTATGTGGAGTCATATGGATTATGGTTAGTCCATGAATACAATTTATCTTGAAACTTATTTACCAGATTATCAACCGTTTCAAAATCATTAATACGTTCTATCAAACTAAGTGTAGCTTCATCTTTGGTTTTTACAATGGTCCATTCTGGTAAATGAAAGAGAGAAGGTTCAAAGTCGGCCCATTCTGAATTTTTTTTTAGGGTATTAAAAAAAGAAAACCCACCAAGTAATTGAAGAGGGTATGGTCTGCTTAGTGAATTAAAATGATGGACCCTGTTGAATAGATTTTTACCTAAGGCGGAAGTTCTATGAAACCTATTACTGCCGCTTGTACTTACTCGTTCTAAAGCACCTTGCCCCACAATCGTGAAAGAATTCGTTGGGTGAGATAAATAAAAGGTTGGCTTAGAGGTGACAAGTCGTTTAGCCAAATCATTATTTGTCTGCATAGGTACAGGTAGACTTATTGCTACATACTCATGCTCGTTAGAATGGTGGATATGTTGATCTAATACAGTATGTAAAAATGCTCTAAATGCTGGCCAGTTGAACCTATTTTTTGGCATTGAAAAAAGATTAACCTATTATTTTATTGAACTTTCAATATAAATTGAAAATTCAACTTTATAAAGGATAATTAAAATTTTTTATGGGCTCTGCTTAAATATTAATCTTCATCTAGCATCGTCGTCTAAGCCATGTATAAAAGGATGTTTTATTCCAAAATCATTCGGGTTGTATGGAGCATGTTGATAAAAATAATTCCAAGCAAGCTCACTTTTCCCATCACTATCGACCCAGTTAGGGTGAGATTGCTTGATTAACCCAACGATTCGTTTGGCATAGACTTCTCTTTCAGCCAAATCACTAATCCTTGGTAGTGCTTTCATCATAAGGTCTAGATTATACCCACAATCATAGTCAGTGGGCTTAGTCTGCTCAATAAACATAAATCATTCGTTATTAAATTGTTAAGAAGAATAAAGTTAAAACTTTTTTACCAAATACATTTTTTTACTTGTATTATATGGAGTAGCATAATGCTTAATTTTTAATTTGATAGATATTTGGTTGTGAGAAGATCTTCGTGTATTAAGGTTCTCCTGAAAAAGTAAATTAGCTTACACTCGTATATTATGATGTGTATTTTTCATATTACACATTTTATCCATTCAATTCTTTTTATTTTATTTCAATGATATATAAATCGATTATTGATGCGGTTGGAAATACCCCCATCGTTCAACTACAGCACATATATAAGGGTTTGGGATCGATGTTGGCTAAAGTTGAATACATGAACCCCGGAAACAGCGTTAAAGATCGGATTGCTATTAAGATGATAGAAGACGCTGAGAAAAAGGGACTATTGAAACCAGGAGGAACAATTATTGAAGGAACTTCAGGAAATACAGGGATGGGGCTTGCGTTGGTGGCCATAGCCAAGGGATATAAATGTATTTTTACCACGACCGATAAACAAAGTCAATCCAAAATCGACATTTTACGGGCTGTAGGTGCTGAGGTGCTTGTGTGTCCGACCAATGTTGAACCAGAAGATCCACAAAGTTATTATTCGGTAGCTAAGCGATTAAGCTCGGAATTATCCAACTCTTTTTATCCGAATCAGTACGATAATAAGAGTAATTTATTGGCCCATTATGAAACAACGGGACCCGAAATATGGGAGCAAACTGAGGGCGCTATAACTCATTATGTCGCTGGAATGGGGACAGGTGGTACCATATCGGGAGTGGGTAAGTTTTTAAAAGAGCAAAATCCCGATATTAAGGTCATTGGGATTGATTCGTTTGGTTCCGTGTATAAAAAGTATTTTGAGACAGGGGAGTTCGATAAAAACGAAATAAAGCCCTACATGACCGAAGGAATTGGTGAGGATATTATTCCCGGTACCATAGATTTTAGTTATGTTGATCAGGTCATTCAAGTGGGTGATAAAGAGTCGGCACTCCGAACTCGGGAGCTGGCTTCAAAAGAAGGCTTGTTTATAGGTTGGTCATGTGGAGCGGCAGTTGAAGGAGCGCTAGAGTACCTAAAAAATCATCCTTTATCCGCCAATGATACCATGGTAGTGATACTACCAGATAGTGGAACCCGGTACCTAAATAAAGTGTATAATGACGATTGGATGAAAGAGCAGGGTTTCTTAGAATAAACCTAGATTAGCCAGGAACGTCATCAGACTTAAATATAATTACAGCATGAATAGTAACAACAATACCCCGAAGCCATCTAAAACGATAAAAGGACCTAAAGCAGGAACCATGGAGATTGAACTTAGCGAAGCTGAATCCATGGGGACCTATTCTAATTTGGTTATGATAACGCATTCACCATCGGAATTTATCTTAGATTTTATAGCAGTTATGCCAGGAGTTCCAAAGGCCAAAGTAGCCAAACGAATGATTCTGACTCCGGACCACGCTAAACGCTTAATGAACGCTCTTCAAGATAATGTCTCCAAATATGAAGCTGAACACGGGGCCATTCAAAACAAGACCAAGGATATTCCATTGTACAGAGGCCCTCAAGCAGAAGCATAGATCCTAAAGCCCGTACTATAAATCCTGGAGCTTTAGCACAGGTTCGCAAGCAGAAAAATAACCCTCAAGTAACATCAAAAGCTGTTTGCCACTTCCATTATCAACTAAGGGAGTTATTTTCGAATAAGTTTTATACCGATTATACCCACACACAAGAAAAGTAGATGTGGAATAAGTGCAGCCCAAATTGGAGGCAGTAGACCTAGTGCACCAAATGGTTCCATGATTTTCATGATAACCAGGTACAAGAAACTGATCACCAAGCCGGCAGCAATGTACACCCCTTTCCCCCCTCTACGCCGAACGGCTGCCACCGCAAATCCAATAATCAAGACCACTACAATTGAGAAGGGGTAGGCCATCCGGGCATACAGTTGAACTTGTGGTATTTCAATACCACTGGCACCACTGCGTTTAATTCCGTCAATGTACTGAAAAGCTTCGGTATAGCTTAATTGATAAATATCAGAGCTACTTCGTGCTAAATCTTGAGGAAGTAGGCTGAGAAGAGTATCAAATCCTGCTACATTACGCTCTACAAAGCCTGAATCGGTAAATATTCGTTCTTGAACGGTGGTAAGACGCCACTCATTTTTATCTTCCAACCATGCCATATTAGTAGCAGTAAGAAGTTTTTTCACACCTCTTTGGTCGAATTGAACCATCCGAATTCGATAGGCTGTTTGTTGGTCGCGATCGAAATAATTCACCTGCAAATAGCTCCCGGGTGAAAGTTCTCGATAAATATCGTTACGATCTAGTTGTTCATTTTTTTGCTTAATGTATTGCTCTTCAAACTGAATTCTCTGGGCATTAGATGCAGGAATGATCCAGGCATCTAAGGCGCTAAGACCTACCGCACTTATTAATCCAAACATAAGGTAAGGGATGAATAATCTATATAGGCTCACCCCGGCTGCTTTTAGGGAGGTAATTTCAAGACGCTCTGAAAGTTGGCCTACCAGATATAAACAAGCCGAAAATATGGCTAAAGGCAATACTAGCCGAATCATTTCGGGGATATAATTGATATAGTAATCGCCCCAAATTTCCCCCATAGTAGCACCACGATCTGTAAAATCGTCGCTGTTTTCTGAGAAATCGATGATAATAAAAATAAAAATTAGCACCACTAATACCAGCGAAGTGATCGAAATTAAGCGACGAATGATATATCGATCTAGATGTTTCACTCGGTAACTCGATCCGATTTGTTGGGTAATAATGAGCGCAAATCGTAGCTTAGATGTAATAATAATAGGAAGCCAATCATCATATAGAAGAGGTTGAAAGACCACATTCCCAAAAATGGGCTAATAAACAATCTATCGGCTAATTTTTCTCCTTGAATTACCGATATCCAGTATACTGTTAACAATATTGAGGCGATAATTGCGGCATATCCAACATTCCCTTTCCGTGTGAGTATCCCAATAGGCGCACCCAATAAAACAAATATAATGCAGGCAAAAGGAATGGAGAATTTCTTGTGAATTTCAACCCAATACCGTTGAATTCGTTTAACTCTCCATAACTCATTACTTTTGGTCCGCTCAATTTTGGATTGGGCATTTTCAACTTGGCTGTATCCTAAATTTGCAAGACGAATTTTTTGCGTAATAGAACCGACTTGGTTCAGAATAAAGAGATTTGATTGGCCTATATGCCCTGATTTAGTAGGTTTAGTAGATGCAGTACCTTGGTTGTAGGTTGCTGGATGAAGTGTACTTATGGAATCCTCAACTATTTGATAGCGGAGTTCTTTTATTTCTTGTTCCAGGGTATCAACAACAAACGCCATCGCCTGAATACTCATGGTGCGATCACTTCGAGAAGAGCTTGAGCCCACACTTCGATTAAAAGCTAGGTCAGAAAGATCAAAGGTTTTTCGGTGCTTTTGGAACTTGATTTGCTCCATATTTCGGTCTCGAGTAGCCGCTCGTTTGCTAGGATATCGAAGAATTTCACCATCGAATAAATGCAAGGTAAGTGCTTCCGTGCCCTCACTTGTTAAAAAACCTTTATCTGCTTTAATGTAGGCTCTATTTTGAAGATTGGTGGGTTCTTGAAATAGGGTAATGTGATATAAAGTGTCTGAAACAGGATCTATCCGGTCGACCAGAAAAGTGTAGCCTTCAATGCCGTCATAGAACACATTGGGTTCTAACTCGAAACCGGGCTTTTTTAGTCGAATATCTATGAATAGGCTTCTAGCTTTACTATTGGCTTCGGGGAGCACCGCATTTGAAAACCACATAAGCCCAGCCGACAATAAAACAGACGCTATCAAAACGGGCATAATTATCTGTAGAGTATTCACTCCAGAAGCTCTGAGGGCAGTTAATTCATTGTGCTCTGAAAACTTCCCAAACGCCATTAGGCTGGCAACTAGCACCGCCATAGGTGCAGCCAGTACAACCATATAGGCTAGATTAGTAATGATTAGTTCAAGAATAACCCCTAGAGGAATATCTTTACCGATGAGTTTATCGATATGTAACACCAAGAACTGCATGAGCAGAACAAACATGACCCCGAAAAAACAAAAGAGGAATGGGCCCAAATGTTTTTTGAGTAAATCTATTTGTAGCGGGTTCAATTTCATCGATTTTAATTTTGAAAAAGAAAACAAGGAGAAGTGTTTATAATCTACGATCAAGTCTCGGTAAATGCTTTCAACATAGCCAAATATATGGTATTATTGGAATCCATTTGCGAATAATCAGCCACCAAAACTCAAGTGCCTATAATCCACCGTTACTATTCTATTCATTAGTACTTTTTAGGTGCCAACATTACAGTTCAGATGCATTTGTACATGTTGGGCGATAATAACACTCATTTTCGCCTCAGTGGTAGACGTGCGTCTTTTTGCTCAAGAGCGTGGAGGGGGGCAAAATCAAAATCTTCAGCAACAGCAACGTCAACAGCAAGAAGATGAGGAATTTAGTCAGGATTCCTTAACCATTGAAGTGATACCGGATAGTTTACTTGAAGGAGTGAAAATCTACCGGTTCCAGCCGAAATTTGGGGCTGCAAAATTGTACGCTCCCAAAGTAGGCGCGCTATACTCAAGTCCATCAACCAGTTGGGATATAGCTGTCCAATGGGATAGCGTTTCAACCTATACCATCCAAAACAATTGGTATAATACCGATATAGCCCCATTAACGATTGTAGATTTTGAAGATTTTATATCGTTAAAAATGGAGCAAAATGAGTTGACCATTCGCCGTCAGCTCATTCGCGAAGCTAAAGCACAACAAGAGGAGAGTAGGGGTTTATTGGATTTTCGGATTTCGGTTCCAGGTGGCGAAAACTCTGCGTTTACCACCATTTTCGGAACAGATGAGGTGAGTTTAAGGGTGAATGGATCAGCTAACATGAATGTAGGTGCTTCCATACAAAAGCTCGATGATGGAACATTACCAGAAGACCTTCGCACTCGGGTAGACCCTACCTTTAACCAGAATTTACAGCTCAATATTCAAGGTAATATTGGGGATAAATTAACCATCGCAACCGATTGGGATACCGAGCGTCAATTCGATTTTCAGAATAGACTCAGTATAGTGTATGAAGGGTACGAAGATGAGATTATAAAAAGTATTGAGATGGGAAACGTATCCATGGAAACTGGAAATTCCCTGGTTTCTGGTGGTAAATCACTCTTTGGAATAAAGGCCATTTCAGAGTTAGGCCCTCTTAAGTTAACTTCTGTGGTCTCCCAACAAAAAGGAAAGAGTAATTCTCAGAAAATATCGGGAGGTTCTCAAGAACAAGCTATTGATATCACTCCAGCAGATTATGAGGATGGGCGTCACTTTTTCTTGGATTTTTATAATCGTCAGCAATTTGAGCAAGCATTAAGCGATCCTCAAAACATCCTGCAACCCTATCAGGTGTCAGAATTGTATGTGTATGTCCGCAGGGCTGAGCAAATTCCAGGCGAATCTGCGGTACAGGCCATTGCTTTACTCGATTTAGGGGTAAACCGTTTCAATGATCAGTTATACGGATTACCAGGTAATGATCGCGATCGGTATAACGAGGTCACGTTAAATGAATTGAGAGCGACCAATTCAAATGCCACAAACGAAGATTTCGGAGCAACTGCTCAAGAATATGTAGACGCTCCATTTGAACTGCTACAAGAGGGGATTGATTACACCTTTAATCGTGCATTGGGCTTCATAAGTATGAAGAGTTACATTAACACAGGTGATGCTGTTGCGGTTGCCTATGTCTACAACGATCCGGAGCAGGGTGGGGCTCCCGTTGCGGTTGGGGAATTGAATGCATCAGGAAATGACCGGATTTATTTGAAGTTACTACGGCCAGGGGGGATGACCACCTCGGATAAAGCGTGGGAGTTAACGATGCGAAATATCTATTCGTTAGGCGTTTCTGGCATTAATCCAGAAGGATTTGAGCTTGAAATTGCGGATACACGAGGTAACATACCCGAAGTAAATTTACCTGGCAGGTCTACTACGTTGTTGCAAGATTTAGGACTTGACCGGTTAAATTCGGAAGGAGCAACTATTCCAGATAATCAGATTGATTTTACAGGAATTACCCTTGATGCAGGAGCCGGTCGCATCATGTTCCCGTATCTAGAGCCATTCGGGAAGCGAATAGATGAAATTCTTGGGAACTCAGTAAGTGACTCAGTTCGTCAATCCCTTACTTTTGGAGAATTGTATGAGCTTAAACAGAGTGACGCACGAGATATTTCTAAGAACCGTAATTACACCATATCGGGTAATTCTAAAGGAGGTGTTTCAGGATCTTTTTATCTTGGGTTTGGTCTTATAGAGGGCTCGGTAAAAGTGTTTGCTAACAACGTTGAGTTGACCGAAGGTACTGATTTTGAAGTCGATTACTCGTTTGGATCACTCACCATCATGAATGAACGCTACCTTGCCCCAGGTCAAGAAATAGAAGTAGAGTATGAGAGTAATCAGTTCTCAATTATAGGGCAGAAAAATTTTACAGGTTTAAGAGCCGAATATCGCGTGAATGATGATATTCAATTTGGTAGTACTTTTTTCAAATTAAAGGAACAGCCACTGTCGGATAAAATTCGAATTGGCAATGAACCTATCAATAACACCGTCTTAGGTTTGGATGCTCGAGCCAATTTTGAAGCGCCTTGGCTAACTCAGGCTATCGATAGGGTGCCATTACTTCAGACCAAAACCCCATCTAATATTCAATTTAGTGGGGAGTTTGCTCAGCTGCGACCTGGGATTGCTCAAACAAATGCGGTTCAGGAGGCTATCGATAACAATGAGCTGTATAGGGACGAAGAAAACGGATTGGTTTTCATAGATGACTTTGAGGGGGCCGAATACACCATTAGTCTCACCAATCCAACCCGATGGAATCTAGCTTCTGCACCGGCCGCCTTACCAGGCTATGCTCCAGACGAGACCTATTTTGCTAATCCGGATTTTACCACCCCTCAAAGTAGTTTTGACCGAAAGGCGCGAGCAGATTTGCGATCTCAATTTTCATGGTACTCCATACCTCGGAACATCAGTTCAATTCGTAATGCGATTGTTACTCCTGAATCGGAAACAATTTTATTGAAGGATGTATTCCAGGGGCGGGAAACCAACAATCGACAAGAAGATGTCATTACTTCCCTCGACATCCATTACAACCCAACCAAACGAGGGCCTTATAATTATAATCTAGATCTTAAAAACGTCTTAGAAAATACGCCTGAAAACACATGGGGTGGTATGACCTATGTCATACCTTCTGGGCAAGAAGATTTGGTTCAAAACAATATCGAGTTTTTAGAATTTTGGGTCCAAGCCATATTACCAGGTGGTCAAGATCCAACCGGGGAAGAAGCCTTCTATGATGGTAAAATCTATCTGGATTTAGGAATTATTTCAGAGGATATCATTCCCAATGTTCGGCTTAACACCGAAGACGGTCTTTCAACGGTGTTAAATAACTTACAAGAAGATGATGCAGAATCTCAACCGCGTTCTTACATCCCACCATCCCCACCGGTCCCCCTAGGTCAATTTTCAAACGATAAAAGAGCCCTAGAGGATGTCGGCTTGGACGGCGCTCCCAATCCAGGTACTCCTGGAGCCGAAAACAGGGATGAAGGAGCCCTTTTTGGAGACTTTATTGAGGCTATGCGGGCGCAGTATGGGGAAGGAACAGAAGAGTTCTCTATGATTCAAGAAGACCCATCCAACGATGATTATGTCTATTATGGAGAAAACAAGGTGCTCGATTTCAAGCTACATGAACGCTTTTTCAGAATGTTAGGTCACCATGATGGGAACACCCCGGAAAGCGGTGGCAGTGATAATAAAACCGCTGTAACCTTAAAACCTGATACCGAGGGTTTGGTCAGTGCCTCATCCATTCAGCAAACCAATTCCTATTATCAATATGAAATAGATTTCAATCCTGCTTATGCTTCACAATTGAATATTGGTTCATCTGGGAGCTACATTGTAGATAAAATACCCCGAAATCCTGAGTACAAAACCTGGTACTTGGTACGCGTTCCATTGAGTGATTTTAAGCGAAAATTTGGGGACATAGAGAGCTTTCAGAACATATCCTACATCCGAATGTGGATGTCGGGGTACCAAAAACCGTTTACCATGCGATTCGCAACCTTGGAATTTGTGGGCTCTCAATGGAGAAAAGTAACCAATTTAAGCGATAGCCCAGTTAATCCAGGGGATTTTAAGTTATCTACGATCAATATCGAAGAAAATGCTAACAGAGAACCGTTTCCGTACCGTCAACCCGATGGGGCCATTAGAGCATTGAACCGAAGTGCACAAATTCAGGCACTGGAAAATGAACAGTCATTAGTGCTAAGTGTGGAAAACTTAGAGGCAGGAAAGGTTCAAATGGTTAAACGAGTGTACCCGGGTAAATTGAACCTTTTAAATTATTCCAACATGCGAATGTTTGTACACGGGGAAGGTTTTGATAAGCGTGGCGATGCAGAATTAGTCGTTCGGCTGGGGACAGATTTGGAGAATAACTTCTATGAATATCGCCAGCCGGTAAGCCCATCACAGCCTATGCCATTTAATTACGACCCATCTGATGCGGGCCAATTAGAGGTAGAGGCTGCAGAAATTTGGAGATACGACGAAAATAATATGAACATCATCATATCCGCATTTAATGTACTTAAGCAACTTAGGGACGATGCAGGCGCCGATCCAACCGAAGTGTTTGAACAAAAGGGTTTGTTAGATCCTGAAGTAGAGGTAGATGGGGCAGTGGTATCGATTAAAGGAAATCCTTCCCTAGATCGAGTGACCGAAATTGGGTTGGGTATACGAAATCCATATGATCCACAGAATGTGAACTCAAAAGGTTCTCCTTTATTAAATGCTGAAATGTGGTTAAATGAGTTACGGCTGTCTGGATTTGATAACGAAAAAGGCTGGGCGGCGAATGCCAAGTCCACCATTAAATTTGCTGACTTCGCTACCGTTAATGCGAATCTTACCCGAAGAACGAATGGTTTTGGGGGGCTTGAATCACGGTTAGGGGATCGAAGTGTATCCGATCAAACCGCGTACGGAATTAGCTCAACCATTAACCTGCATAAACTTATTCCTGACCGTTTTGGGTGGAGTTTTCCGGTGACCATTTCTAGCAGGGTTAATACGCAAACTCCGAAGTATTTACCATCACAGGGGGATATTCGCTTGACCGATTTTATCGATAAGGTGAATGCCGATGAATCGGTGCCATCTAATTTGAAAGATGAAGTTATTAACGCAAAAATCAATGATATTGAGACGGTTAATGAGACTTTTTCATTCAATGTTTCGAATATATCTAAGCGTAATTCTAAGCCTAAATGGGCTCAGTTAACCTTGGATAACACCAAGTTAAGTTATGTGTACAACGAGGGGTATTCTAAAAACCCACAATTAGTTTTTCAGAATAAGTGGGACTATAAAGCTTCTATTCAGTACAATTTATCGTTACGCCGAATTAAGTTACTTCAGCCTTTTAAATTTACCGAGGGCATTCCTGTCCTTGGGGCATTGTCCGAGCTTCGATTGGGTTATTTACCCTCTTCCATTACGGCTTCATCTACACTTACCCGGCGTTATGACGAATCTCGGAGACGTAACCTAAGTGATCCTGAGGATATTCAAGCGTTACAACAATCTCACGCATTCACCCAGCAGAATCGTTTTTCTTTTAGCTATAATTTTATGCCCTCGATTCCAATCACCTTCACGAGTTCATCCAATTTTGATTTTTCGAGTTTAGGTATAAATCCAAGTAATCGGGACGATGTGGATAGTTTATCCTACCGAATTAAACCCAGTTTTGATGTCATAAAAGGAGCGCTTCGAGATACCTTAGCGCCTCGGAGATCTTCTTACCAGGAGAGTTATTCGGCAAGTTGGAGGCCTAAACTTAACGCCATAGATGCATTGAACTGGTTAACCTACTCCGCTTCTTACGGGGGGGGCTATCAGTGGACCAATAGTCCTAGTGGTTCCGATTTAGGGGCTAATGTTTCTAATTCATTTCAACTGGATAACACATTTAAGGTGAGTACAAATAGACTCTTGGAAAAGTTTGGATGGTATGAAAAGGTGGAAGAATCTAACAAGAATGAAACAAAGCGACGGAATGATGCTAAAGCAAAACGTAAAGAAGAAATTGAAAGCGGCGTAGCAGATAGCCTGAGAACTCCGAAACCACCCCCGGATTTGGTTAAAGATGTGCAGTACCTCTCACGAAAAGCATTACTTACCTTACTAAGTCTTGAAGATGTATCCATCGGTTACAAACGCCAAAAAAGTGGCTCACAACCTGGTTATTCTGGCTCTTCGGAGTTTTTTAAGTCATTCAATGATGCATCCTCGGGCGATTATTCACCTCCATTGGCATATCGGCTTGGACTAAAAGATCGAATTCCAAAGCAGCAGCTGATTGGAAACCTTGAGGGAGAAAATAATATTCAACTTCCTGCTAATAATACCCAAGGGGATAATTTTTCTGCGAGTACTCGTATTAGTCCATTTGAAAATGTGACGGTAAACTTGGACTGGGATGCCAGCATTTCACAAAAAAGTACAGAAACAATTACTCTCACACCTACTAACGAGATTACATCCATCGGAACAGAATCGGGTTCTTTTAGTTCTTCGGTATGGGCCTTTGGTGGTGGATATAAGGATCTATTTCAACGTCAGCTTGAGACGGCGGTTCTGGATATTAGACCTGGTGAGCGTTCTATTGTGGATTCGTTGGGGAACAGCGATGGCCGAGGGGTATTGAACCGTACAACCCTCCAAGAAGACTACATGAAAGCTTATCTAGGAGCTGGATCTAATGGATTAGGCGAAAAAGGGTTTATGGCATTCCCTAAACCGGGTTGGAGAGTGACATGGAACCGTTTGGAAAAATATATACCCTTCATAGGGCAGTACATGACCAATGCCTCATTGAATCACGCTTATCGAGGCACCTATAAAGTAGATTGGAGTTTGAATGCTTTGGTGGGCGAGCAGTCAGGACAGAATATCGGGGATTATTCTATTATAGATGTGCGTGGAAGTTATGAGCCGACCTCTATTAGGGCTGAGCGTAGGTTCTCCCCATTTGTGAAACTGAACATGACCTGGGAATCGGGTTTAAAAACCGATGTTGGCTATGACCGAAGTACCATTTCTACGTTTGCAGTGAGCTCAAAGCGGGTTACAGAGACCCTGACACAAGGAGTGGACGCCTCTGTAAATTACATATTCCGGAATGTGCGGATTTCTTTCTTGCCTAAGCTTCGGAATAATATTGACATGAGCCTTCGTGGAAGCTATAAAAACGATACTGAAATATCCTACAAACTCGATACTGATTTGGATAATGCGTTACAAGATGGAATAACGATGGATCAAATTGGAAGCGCCGAAACGCTTAGTGCACGAGAAACAGGGCAGCGACGAATCAACGGTAGTTTTACCCTGGGTTATAAGATATCCTCTACTATCTCATCTAATTTTGAGTACACTTATTCAAGAATCGAATCCAATAACATTCCCACTCGTACCAATCACGATATTCGGTTTAACTTTCGGATAGCCATTCGATCACGCTAGCGTTACATTGTTTGTAAGCAACATGTGCCACATGTAAGCCCTAAGCGTGCAACCATTCTTAGGTACTAGCCACAAACCAGCCTCAAACACGACAAGATCAAGTCTTCTGTCACCGTTTTCTAGTCACCCAGCCATATCCCACACTTAGGAGCACAAGGAAAAAGCACAACATAGATAGCCAGTCCCCATATCGAGCATAAAAGCTAAGATCATTTCGCAAGGGCACAACAGCGCTAAAGGAGGTACGAGTCCAATAATCTGTTTTGTGTTGGACACTCCCATCAGGGCTTATGATTCCTGATGTTCCGTTATTGGCACTTCGAACAACCCAGCGGCGAAATTCAATGGCTCGAAGTCGAGCATAGGCAAAATGTTGTAGGTGTCCGCTTGAATTACCCCACCATCCATCATTGGTAATGATGGTCAATATCTGAGCCCCATCACGTACAAATGCACGGTTCCATGACGGAAATACCGAATCGTAGCATACCAGACCGGGACTTATAAAGCCGGAGGAACTCTCTAGCATCGAGGGCTCACCTCCTTGTCCAAAGCCAGCATGTTTACCCCAATCAACCCAATTAAATACATCTATTTTGTTCAGAAACTCTACAAAAGGTAAGCGTTCTACAAATGGCACTAATTGAGCCTTGTCATAGCGGGATAACTGTCCAGTTGAGTCGGCAAATAGGGTGGAGTTGTAGGTATTATACTTAACGCCATTCACGCTGGAACGATACAACTCCGGTGTTTGCTCAGGGTAAAGAGTATAGAGCCCCGTCCCAATGATAAAATTGGTCTGCCAGGTTCGTGCTGAATCTGCAATACGTTTGGCATGCCACGAATCCATTTGTATTGGTTTATCAATGGCGTTTTCAGGCCAAACGATGAGTTCGGTCTCCCTATTTCTGTGGACACTAGATAAGTTGAACAAGCTATCCAAAACCTCTTCAGCTCCGCTCATGCCCCCGTAATCTTGATAAGAATCATGATTTGGTTGAACGACCACCACTCCAATGGAATCCCCCTTCAACTCTTGGAGTTCTTGGGATGAGACCCCAAAAGAAATCATCGATGCAAGGGGTGGTAGGACAAAAATCAAGACCAGCAAGGCGGTATTCAGAGCTTTCTTATTAGGTATTTGCAACCAGTGGGCACATAAAAAACTGCCAAACACTACCCAAAAACTAATACCCAAGTGACCTGTGATAGAGATGTATTGGATTACTGAGATGTGATTAGCCCAAGCATTACCTATCCCGAGCCAAGGCCAAGCTAAGTCCCAGTGATGATGAAGATATTCATACAAAATCCATGCGGCAGCCTGAAAAAGTGCGGTCCAACCAAAAAGGTGATAGCGATGATGAATAAATCGAATAACCATCATAGGCAATAGCATGACCGCGCTGTTAGCCACGATAGCGGCAACGCCTGCTGGAACACTCGCCATAATAAGCCAATAGGTAGTCCCTAGATTCCATACAAAGAACGCTGGATAGCTAATTAGTGCAAGGTGCCGGTAACTATGGCTTAAAAGTACGAGTTGGTATAGTCCAATAAATCCAAAAAAACTCAAAAAGGAAGCATTTACGGGCGGAAAACTCAGGCTTAATAGCAGCCCTACTCCAACCGATAGAATCCAAGGGTTATGGACCCAAGTTAACCTTGGGGGGAATAGACTTGATGGATTAATCGATGAATAGCTTCTCATAAAGCTTCCGTTTGCTCTTCCTGATAATTTGGTGGGGCAATAACTACACATATTTCCCCCTTTATTTTGGCACGATTCTCAAATATAGGAACAACTTCAGACAACTTCCCACGGACAATTTCTTCGAAGGCTTTTGTGAGTTCTCGGCAAACGGCCACATATCGATCTTCTCCAAGGTAGGTTGTGGCTTCGGTGAGAAATTTTAGGATTCGATGAGGACTCTCATATACTACCAAAGTGCAGGGCATGTTAGCAAGGAAATCCCATTGTTTTTGACGTCCTTTTTTATGGGGAAGAAAGCCGTGGAAATAAAACGAATCGCTCGGTAAACCGCTCGAAATTAAGGCAGTGGTAACCGCGTCAGCGCCTGGAATGACGCTAACGGTATGACCCGAAATGTGAGCAGCGCGAACAGCTAGAAATCCAGGATCTGAAATCCCAGGCATACCTGCATCGGTAATTAAAGCAAGGTCTTGTCCAGCATCTAGGTGACGTATGAATTGCTCTACTTTATGATGCTCGTTGTGTTGATGTAGCGAGCGAGTGTGGGTAGAAATTCCATAATGTTGGAGAAATTTGGACGAGGTTCGAGTATCCTCACAAGCAATTAAAGAAACCGTCTTAAGTACTTCTAAGGCTCTTTCCGAAATATCCTTTAGATTTCCAATGGGTGTTGCAACAATGAATAGGGTGGACAAAATATGTCAGGGTAGTACTCGAATGGCGCCCAGTAACACAGGTTGTGGGATAATTCGAGTGGTTAATTATAAAATGAAACACTGTAATTGCATCAAAATTACGTATTTTACAGCTTAACTAAATTACACTTTCGCCATGTTTAAGCCAAAAGGTCTCAATCACATAACTATTCGAGTAAATCGCATAGAAGATTCTAAGTATTTTTATGGAGAGGTACTTGGTCTCGAACTTATCAAAACAATGGGGCAGAGCATGGCGGTGTATGACGTTGGTAACGGTGATACACTGGTCATTGTTGAGGCAGAAACCAGCTATGACCCCAGTTCTCGTGATTTCCGTGTGGACCATTTTGGTTTTTATGTGGATGAACCCAAGCAGGTCGATGAATTAGCAGAATACTTTAGAAAATATGAAGTGGCCATCGTAAGTGGGCCAGCTAATCGTAAAAAGGGACGTTTTTTGTTTGTCACTGATCCAGATGGGAATATGATCGAATTCTTTCATGAAGAGTAGCTAGCGCACGAAGGGATGAGCACATTGATTTATTTCGTAACGGAGGATCGTTACATCAGCCCCATTCCTGGAAACACTTATGTGGAAAATATCTTTCGAGAAGACGAGCTCTTAGGCAGCGCTCTGGCCACTTTAGGGTATGAGCACAAGCGGGTTAGTTGGAGGGATAGCTCTATTGATTGGGAAAGGGCAAGTTGGGTGTTGATTCGGACGACATGGGATTATTTTGACCACTTCGAGGAATTTAGTCACTGGTTAGGTCAACTCCCTACGAAGGCTTGTATGAACCCCAAGGCCTTATTGAGCTGGAATACCGACAAACATTACCTATTGGATTTGGCTCAAAAAGGAATTCCTATTGTTCCCTCAACCATCATACCAAGGCAGCACCCCAACCCCTTAAGTCAGTGGGCCGCGCATTTAGAGTATGAGCATCTAATAGTTAAACCCACCATAGCGGGTGCAGCTCGATTAACCTACCAACTAAAGGACGAGCAAATAGGGGCATTTGACCGAGAATTTACCAAGTTAAATGCTAAAGAAGACTTTATCCTTCAACCTTTTGTGTCGAGTGTTACAAGTTTTGGAGAATTATCACTAATGGTTATGGGTGGGAAATGCACTCATGCGGTCCAAAAAAGGGTGAAAGTAGGGGATTTCAGAGTTCAGGACGATTTCGGAGGAACGGTGCATCATTTTACTCTCACACCAGAACTTATTGAATTTGCTGAAATGGTCATGGGACTCATAGACCCAAAACCACTTTATGGGAGGGTCGATATCTTGCGAAACGATGCCGATCAATGGATGGTTTCTGAGGTAGAATTAATAGAGCCCGAACTATGGTTTCGTACTGCCCTAGAAGCGGTGGAGCACCTAGCAATGGCTATCCACAACCACATTCAACATGATCATGAGAACCACTCGAACCCGTAGTAGCGAAGGCCTTTCTAGTGAATGGGATGTAGTGGTAATAGGTTCGGGAATGGGGGGATTGTCCGCAGCGAGTCTGCTAAGTACGGATGGGAAAAAAGTACTGGTTCTAGAAGCAGGCTTACATCCTGGTGGGTGTAGCTCTTCCTACACCAGGAAAGGCTATGTATTTGAGTCCGGTGCGACCACTTTAGTTGGATTTGACCCAGGTCAACCTATGAAATTTTTGGAAGAACATACGGGCATGCATATCCCAAGGCATGAATTAAACCCATCTATGTCGGTGTGGTTAGAGGATCAAAAGCCGGTCATTCGAATGAAAGACAAGGCAGAATGGGTAGATCATTGTATTAGCCATTTTGGTGAGGAAAAAGCGCAGCGAAAATTTTGGAAGAAGTCATTTTATGTGGCCGATAGAGTGTGGAACATTTCGTTGAAAAACACCTTTTTTCCACCGGCTAAACCATCAGATTTTTTCCGGTTAGCTCTCAATAATTCTCCAAAAGATCTTGCCATACTTCCATACATGGTACGTTCCGTTGCTCAGGTAGCTCGGTCTTGTGGAATAACCGAGGAAAGATTTTACAGGTTTTTAGATGAACAGCTTATCATTACCGCTCAAGCGGGGGCTACTCAAACACCATTCATATTTGGTGCGGCAGCCATTTGCTATCCCAATTCTAGTAATTTTTATGTACCTGGTGGTTTAATCGAGATGGTATTTACCTGCTTGGACCATCTTGAATCTAATCACGGGCAGTGGCTTAATAAGCAAAAAATTGTGCAAATAAACCAGGATAAACAGGGGTATCGCATTATAACCGATAGGGGACTCGAAGTGCAAGCGCCTATAGTCATATCTAACATACCACTTTGGAATATGCCGGATATAACCGATGGCCAAATACGCGACTATTTTCATAAAGAAACCGTTACGTATTCCGATGCTTGGGGAGCTTTTACTATGGGTATTGCGTTAACTGACACCCTGGCTGAGGGGTTATCCCTACACCATCAATTTCATTTACCCGAAGGGCATCCCTACTCAGATTGGATTGCTCGTTCTTTCTTTGTTTCCATTTCTATGCGTGGCGATACCCAACGTGCGCCTGAAGGCCAAAGGGTGCTCAATGTCAGTACCCATTGTTCGCCGGAAAAGTGGTTAGGATTAGATCAGGATAGCTACGAAAAAAAGAAGTTGGAGGTACAGGAGTACTTGTTTGAGCAGGTGCAACAACGCCTTCCTGGGGCCGAGCGTGCCGAATGCCTTCAATTGGATGCAGCTACCCCGAGGACGTGGGAAAAATGGGTGTATCGAAAAGATGGCCGAGTGGGAGGGATTCCTCAATCCATGAAGCGTGCTGTTTGGGACTGGACTTCTCCTGTTACCCCTTTCAAGGGATTGTATTTAGTAGGGGACACCACCTATCCAGGACAGGGAATTCCTGGCGTAACTTTAAGTGGTATTAACGTATATTACCGTATAGCAAAGGACTTTAAATAAAGGAATTCAATTTTGGACCAATTTCAGCCCAACACCCGTTTTTCAATATTTCCACCCGCAATCAAATACTTACTCATTGCTAACGCGATTGTGTTTTTAGCGACCAAAAGTATATTTACGGGAGTGTGGACTCCATTGGGAGCAGTAATAGCCGAAAACTTCGCCCTTTGGTCCATAGGAAATGGCTTTATGCCCTGGCAGCTATTTAGCTATATGTTTTTACATGCTGATATGGGGCATTTATTTTTCAACTTGTTGGCTTTGTGGATTTTTGGCCAATCTATCGAGCACCTATGGGGCACACGGCGATTTATTACTTACTATATGTTAACTGGTGTGGGAGCGGCCATTATTCATATGTTGGTGAGTGGCTATTTCACGTACACTATTGGAGCCTCGGGCGCCGTTTTTGGAATTTTATTAGCCTTCGGGATGATGTTTCCCAACCAGTACATTATCCTGTTGTTCCCCCCCATACCCATAAAAGCGAAGTATTTTGTTGGAATTTATGGGGGTATAGAGTTGTTATCAGGCTTAACAAGACCCGACAGCGGAGTCGCGCACTTTGCTCACCTAGGGGGCTTAGTTGTTGGATTCATACTCATTAAATATTGGAAAATTAAGCGTCCCGCACTTTAGGGAAGTCAACCATAACCCAGCTATTTAGCATTGCTATTAAACTATGGCCTACGATTCATTTGGTTCATCAGTAAAAAGAGGATTTTTGGCTATGCCTGTAGCCATAAGAGCCATTATTGGAATTAATACCGCTGTATTTTTTGCCCAAATTCTAAGCTCTATTCTTGGTATTTCACTCATTCAATGGCTAGCCTTTGTACCTGATCCCATTACGGCGATAACTCAGCCTTGGAGGTTAGTAACCTACATGTTTACCCATTCGCTGTTAAATCCATTTCATTTCATCTTTAACATGCTTTGGTTGTGGTGGATGGGACGGCCTGTTGAGGAGACTGTTGGGGCACACAGTTTTTTAAGCATCTATTTTGGGGCAGGATTGGTAGGCGCCCTGGTTGATGTAATTGTCAGCCTTGTTGGGGTAGCTAATCCAGTTATTGGTGCTTCTGGAGCTGTATATGGGGTAATGGTAGCATTTGCCATGTTGTACCCTCGAACACCAATTATGCTGTTGTTGCTTCCACCATTGGAGGCTAGATATGTGGTAACCGGCATTATTGCACTCGATGTGTTGTTATTAAATTCAGGTGGGAATGTGGCACGATTTGTCCACTTAGGTGGAGCTCTAGGAGGCTATGGGTTAATGAAATTCCGCCAAAATGGGGGAGATTTGAGTTTAGTTCCCCGGTACATCGAATATCTTTATTCTAAATATCTTTCCCCAATGCTATCACCTTTGTTTACATCGTTCAATAGCGGCGCTAAAACCAGAAAATCTGGTAACAGTGTCAACTCTTCTATGTACTCTTGGACGGCCAAACAATCTCAGCCAAACAGAAATCGGGCGAGCACAGGTCGTGGTGCGGCATCTAGTTCAGTAGGTGTTAGTGACGCAGAAATTTTAGAAGAAGTAGAACAGAGTGAATTAGATGCTATATTGGACAAAATATCTAAAAGCGGCTATAACGCACTTAGTAAGCAGGAAAAAAAGACGTTATTTGAATTGAGTAAGCGAAAAGAACCCTAATATGCAGCCAAATAAACGAAGAGATTCTATACAAGTAATGGTTGGTGATGTTCCCGTTGGTGGTGGAGCTCCCATCGTAGTCCAGTCAATGACCAACACGGATACCGCCGATATTGAAGCTACCATTGAGCAGGTGGACCAGTTACATTTAGCGGGTTCTGAATTGGTTCGCATTACCGTGAATAACGAAGAAGCGGCAAAGGCGGTACCCTACATAAAGGAGGGCTTAATCAACAAAGGAGTCATGGTTCCGCTGATTGGAGACTTCCATTACAATGGCCATGTGTTGCTTAGTAAATATCCTGATATGGCACAGGCTTTATCAAAATATCGCATTAATCCTGGAAATACAGGTACCAAAACACGTGATAAAAACTTTGCTACCATTGTTGAGCAAGCGATCAAGAACGAAAAACCAGTACGCATTGGGGTAAATTGGGGCTCATTAGACCAACAGTTACTGGCCGAAAAAATGGATCAAAACAATCAACTTTCAGTTCCTAAATCGGCAAAAGAAGTGATGTTCCAAACCATGGTGGAAAGCGCCGTTCGTTCCTCTCGTTTGGCCGAGGATGTGGGACTAGCTTCCGATAAAATTATTATTTCCTGTAAAATGTCAGGGGTTCAAGATGTGATTGAAGTATACTCCAGATTAGCCAAAGAAATTCCCTATCCTCTGCATGTGGGATTAACAGAGGCAGGAATGGGAATGAAAGGAATGGTGGCTAGTTCAGCGGCTCTATCAGTTATTTTACAACAGGGAATTGGTGATACTATTCGGGTGTCTCTTACCCCAGCCCCAGGAGCAGATCGAAGCTTAGAGGTTAATGTTGCTCAACAAATACTACAATCCCTGCACATACGTAGTTTTACGCCACAAGTAACGGCGTGCCCAGGGTGCGGGAGAACAAAGAGCACCTACTTTCAAGAGCTAGCAGAAGATATACAAGAGTACATCAAGGAATCTATGCCTATTTGGAAGGAAGTTTATCCTGGCGTAGAAGAAATGGAAGTGGCCGTGATGGGCTGTGTGGTAAATGGCCCTGGTGAATCCAAAGCAGCAAACATTGGTATATCACTTCCCGGCACTTTTGAAGAACCTAAAGCCCCAGTATATATGGATGGGGAGCACTATACGACCTTGAAGGGGGATCATATAGGGGAAGAGTTTAGAGCTATACTTAACGACTACATCATCCGAAATTATAGCAAGGTTTAGGCAACTGAGTACTGAGCGTATAGATTATAATCCTAGCGCATTTCGCACAATACAACCTCCAATAAAATGTAAGCCCTTACATTAAAGTAGGTAGACCGGCCTCCAAAGTGCCAAAAAAAGCGGTTTTCTTTTTTTCATACAAAAAATTTTGGCTTGAAAGATGTAAGCGCTTTCAGTATTATTGTAATGTTAACCAAATAATATTACAGCGTGAAATCGAGATATTTTCTCTTACCGGGGATTTTTTGTTGTATTCTGTTAAGCCAGTGCGCCTCTTCAATGAATGAAGGTGATAACGCTGTTTTAGCAGAAATTGATGGTTATACGGTGTCT
>ERZ802822.364-NODE-364-length-32568-cov-10.638454_pt1 | contig 32568 bp, 28 predicted proteins | sample MGYA00345649_ERZ802822 | MGnify/ENA primary metagenome ERZ802822 (study PRJEB30503, sample SAMEA104212359) | marine metagenome | biome: Westerlies Biome; feature: [SRF] surface water layer (ENVO:00010504) within the epipelagic zone...; material: water...
CTGGCCGCAGATTTTGATACGCACGAAGATATTGTTGACAGTTTTGCCGTCACATTCAAAGGCAAGGCATCGCTCACCGAACAAACTGATGGCTGGTGCCGCTTTGCCATTACCGGGCCAGATCTTGACCGGCTCTGTTCGCTGTTATGCAACATAGATATGCGCAGGTTGACAGCTGGCAAGGCCAGCCGTACGTCCATTGAGCATATTGGGTGTTTTGTGCTTCGTGCTGCTGATGACATCATCCACATCATTGGGCCACGATCGAGCGCAGCCTCGCTGCATCATGCCATTTGTGCGGCCGCTAAATCGGCACCGTTTTAGCCTGCTTCTTCATCTGTCCATAAAGATGGCAAGGAAATATTGCCTTCGACACGGTAAAGGTTAATTCGTCGGCGATCATCCTCCGGGCTGGTTTTGAAACTGGCCTGATAATGTCGGCGGAACACGCGGCGTTGGCTATAGCCAAGCTCTTCGGCAATGATGGAAATCTTTTCATTTGTATAGAGAACAAGCTGGCGTGCCGCTTTCATGCGCAAGGTCCGGTAAAAGGCAAATGGGCTATGACCTGTTGACGATTTAAACAATCGCTCAAGATGCCGACTAGTCAACCCAACAGACTCGGCAATATCTTCGATGGCTAGCGGGTCATTGATATGTGATTGCATCAATGTGATGGCATCACTCACCGCTGTTGGCAATGACTCCTTGGTGAATGACGCATCTGGTACTGGCGTGATTTGCCGGATACCGCTTTTGCGCATCATGGGATGTTGGAACCAACAGGCGACCTCGGTTGAGACATTTGATCCAAGCCGTTCTTCAATCAAATTCAACGCCACTTCAAAACCACCAGCAGCCCCAGACGCGGTGATGAATGACTGTGCCACCTCGATGATCTGATCTGATGCCAGATAATATGGAAATTCTTTTTCAAAGTTGGCGCGATAACACCAATGAACCGACAGTGGCACCGCTGAAACCAGCTTGGTTCTGGCCAGCGGGAATACGCCGCCACTTACCGCGCAAAACACACAGCCATGACGAGATAAATGACGCAACGCGCTAAGCGATTGTTCATTTTGAAAGCTGGCCTTTGGTGGGGCCAGAAATACCAGATAGTCAGTCTTGGTTTGTGCCGAAATATTTGCCGCAACGTCAAAGGTGATGGCCGCACTTGCGGTCACGGGCGCGCCATTTTCGGATATGAGTTGCCAGCTAAAAGTGTTGGAACCCGACACCTCATTGGCAACACGCAGGGGTTCGATCATCGAGGTGAGGCACGCCATCGGAAACCCGTCAAAAATAAGAAAGCTGATATGTGTGGTTTTCACGTCTAGGTGGCCTGTCATTTGCGAATAGAAATTTGCCCAGTTACAGCAAATAGGTTAATGTTTAGAACATGCAACTATGAGGTTCAAGATAAGCCGATGGTAGCGTCTCAGCAATCGCCAAAAATAGAGCTTGGGCAAGACCCCCACGCCACCATAGAGGGCAGTGAAAAGGCGCTTGAAGTCTCGATTGGCCGAGAAGTCCATGCGTTTCGCAAACAACAGAATATCACTGTGGCTGAATTGGCGACGGCAACCAATTTATCGATTGGCATGCTGTCTAAAATTGAAAATGGGAATACCTCACCATCGCTTTCAACATTGCAGACTATTTCAAATGCGTTATCAGTGCCGCTGACAGCATTTTTCAGGCAATATGAAGAACAGCGGAGCGCGGTTCATACAAAAGCTGGGGCCGGGGCGCAGATCGAACGCGAAGGCACCCGTGCTGGCCATCAATATAATCTGCTCGGTCATATCGGTGGTAATTCCAGCGGTATTATTGTCGAACCTTATTTAATTACGCTTGATAGTGAGTCAGACACATTTAAGACGTTTCAACATAGTGGCATTGAGACGATCTTTATGCTTGAGGGTGAGGTTGATTATCTTCACGGCAATAAGATTTATTCATTAAAGCCGGGCGACACATTGTTTTTTGATGCGGATGCACCGCATGGGCCGGAAAAACTGGTCAAGCTACCAGCGCGGTATCTATCCATTATCAGCTATAAACAAAAGCCGTAGGTGCTTCATTGATCTGGGTTAATTTATTTTTTGGAAGAACTGCGCTCGGCCGTATCCAAAAACCCTCCAAAATCTCTAAAAATATCTGGCATCGGAGCTTTGTTTTCTTACAGGATAATTTTGCATAAAGTGAAAAAAAGTTTCCTGATAGTTGATAAGTGCATTATTTTGAAATAGAAATTCATGAACATTAACGATTAAATTTCAGCTCAAACGGAGTTGCTAATGTGTGGAATTGTAGGGCTTTTCCTGAAAGATAAGTCGCTTGAGGCTGATTTAGGCCGCATGCTGTCTGAAATGCTTGTTACCATGACCGATCGGGGGCCGGATAGTGCCGGCATTGCGGTATATAAGGCGCATCGGGCTGGCCAAGCGAAAATCACCGTGCAAGCGGATAACCCGAAGACGGATTTTGATGGGCTGGATAAAAAGCTGGGGGCGGCGATTGGCGCTAGCGTGCGAATGGATGTGCGGGACACGCATGCGGTATTGACCATGCCGCAAGCTAGCCTCGATTCAGCGATGACGGAACTGCGCCAGTTAGAGCCGGTGATTCGGATCATGGGCCGTGGTGAATCGATTGAGATTTTCAAGGAAGTTGGTCTTCCGGAGACCGTTGTGCGCCGCTTTGATATTGCCAAGATGTCTGGCACGCATGGCATTGGCCATACCCGCATGGCCACCGAATCAGCCGTGACAACCATGGGCGCGCACCCGTTTAACACCGGTAGCGACCAATGTCTGGTGCATAATGGGTCACTGTCGAATCACAACTCACTGCGGCGAAAATTGCGCCGGGAAAATATCCGAATCGAGACCGAAAATGATACAGAGGTGGCAGCAGCCTATCTGACATGGAAGCTGCAAACTGGCTCTTCGCTTGGCGAGGCTTTGGAAAGCTCGCTGAACGATCTTGATGGATTTTTCACCTTTGTCGTTGGCACAAAAGATGGATTTGGCGTTGTCCGCGACCCTATCGCCTGCAAACCTGCGGTGATGGCAGAGACCGACTCATATGTGGCGTTTGGCAGCGAATATCGGGCATTGGTGAATCTGCCAGATATTGAAATGGCTCGGGTGTGGGAGCCAGAACCAGCAACTGTCTATTTTTGGAATCACTGATATGGAAAAGTTAGATTTACAGGCACTTGGACTGCGTACATTAAATGAGCGGCTGCAAAGCCAGACAGACGAAACAAACCAGAAAGATTGGGAAATCATCAACCCACGTGGCAGCCATGCCATCGCTGTTGGTGTTGATGCGCAGATTAATGTCACGGTGCGTGGGTCGACCGGCTATTATTGTGGTGGCATGAATAAGCAGGCGCATATTCACGTTGAAGGTTCTGCTGGGCCGGGCGTGGCGGAAAATATGATGTCTGGTATTGTCACGATTGATGGCGATGCCAGCCAATATGCCGGGGCAACTGGGCATGGTGGTACCCTTGTTATCAAAGGGAATGCAGCGTCACGCTGTGGTATTTCGATGAAGGGTATTGACATTGTCGTGCATGGCAACATTGGTCACATGAGTGCATTTATGGCGCAATCTGGCAATCTTGTAGTTTGCGGTGATGCGGGTGATGCGCTTGGCGATTCGATCTATGAGGCCCTATTGTTTGTACGCGGATCGGTCAAATCGCTTGGTGCCGATTGTATCGAAAAAGAAATGCATCCGGAACATCTGGATATTTTGCGCGACCTGCTTGAAAAAGGTGGGTGCGATGCCAAGCCGGAAGAATTTAAACGATATGGGTCGGCGCGGCAGCTCTATAACTTCAACATTGATAATGCGTACTAGCGGGGATAAAAATCATGAGTGATAAGAAACAAAATTCTATCCCACAGACTGTTCCTGTGCAGTCTGCGACATTCTCGCAATCGGTAAATTCTGAAATCCGTCGTGCTGCCGCCACTGGCATCTATGATATCCGTGGTGGTGGCGCCAAGCGCAAGGTGCCACATTTTGATGATCTGCTGTTTCTGGGCGCGTCGATTTCACGTTACCCGCTCGAAGGCTATCGCGAAAAATGTGAAACCAAGGTTACATTGGGCACCAGATTTGCCAAAAATCCAATTGAAATCGATATCCCCATTACCATTGCGGGTATGAGCTTTGGCTCATTATCTGGCGGCGCAAAAGAGGCGCTTGGTCGCGGTGCCAGCATGGCCGGGACATCAACCACAACAGGTGATGGCGGTATGACGGTCGAAGAACGCGGTCATTCCAGCAAGCTTGTCTACCAATATCTGCCGTCGCGCTATGGCATGAATCCCGATGATTTGCGCAAGGCTGACGCCATTGAAATCGTCGTTGGCCAGGGCGCAAAGCCCGGCGGTGGCGGCATGTTACTCGGACAGAAAATTTCTGATCGCGTGGCACAGATGCGTAACCTGCCAAAAGGCATTGACCAGCGATCTGCTTGTCGTCATCCGGACTGGACCGGGCCTGATGATCTGGAAATTAAAATCCTTGAATTGCGCGAAATCACCGGATGGCGTGTGCCGATCTACATCAAAGTGGGTGGTGCGCGTCCTTATTTTGATACCACATTGGCGGTCAAGGCCGGTGCCGATGTTGTTGTGCTGGACGGTATGCAGGGCGGCACCGCGGCAACGCAGGATGTGTTTATAGAACATGTCGGACAGCCAATTCTGGCCTGTATCCGCGAGGCTGTGCGTGCCTTGCAAGATCTTGATATGCACCGTGAAGTGCAATTGATTGTGTCGGGCGGGGTGCGCAATGGTGCGGATGTGGCAAAATGTATGGCACTTGGCGCCGATGCTGTATCGATTGGTAGCGCGGCATTGATCGCGCTTGGCGATAATGATCCACGCTGGGAAGATGAATATCAAAAGCTTGGCACCACCGCCGGGGCTTATGATGACTGGCATGAGGGCAAAGATCCAGCAGGCATCACCACGCAAGACCCTGAATTGATAAAGCGGTTTGATCCGGTCGAAGGCGGGCGCCGCTTGAATAATTACCTGAAAGTTATGACGTTAGAGGCGCAGACTATCGCTCGTGCATGCGGAAAAAGTCATGTACATAACCTTGAACCCGAGGATTTATGTGCGGTAACTTTGGAAGCAGCAGCGATGGCAAGAGTGCCGCTGGCTGGCACAGACTGGTGGCCTGGAAAGCCGGGCACATCATACTAAAAGGGCCAGATGGGCTAGACTGGCCAGACCGGTGGTTTAGAATAAAGCAAATATGAACACACACAGTACGCTGCAAACAGGGGTAGTCACAATGACAGTTGATCTCGCATCTTATGCCAAAGAGCATGGTATTAAATATTTTATGATTTCGTTCACCGACCTGTTCGGGGGACAACGCGCTAAATTGGTGCCGGCACAAGCCATCGCCGATATGCAGGAAGATGGCGCTGGTTTTGCCGGGTTTGCGGCATGGCTGGATTTAACACCAGCCCATCCCGACATGCTTGCGGTTCCAGATCCGGCATCGGTCATCCAGTTGCCGTGGCAACCGGATGTTGCATGGGTGGCAGCAAATTGTGTGATGGAAGGCAAAGGAGTTGATCAGGCGCCGCGCAATGTGTTGCAGCGTCTGATTGAGGAGGCCGCCGCCGAAGGTATGCATGTCAAGACCGGTGTCGAGGCTGAATATTTTTTGCTCACCCCAGACGGCAACCAGATTTCCGATCCCTATGACACGGCCGAAAAGCCATGTTATGACCAGCAAGCGGTGATGCGCCGTTATGATGTGGTCAGGGAAATCTGCGATTACATGCTCGATCTTGGCTGGGGCCCGTATCAAAACGATCATGAAGATGCTAACGGCCAGTTTGAGATGAACTGGGAATTTGACGATGCTATGGTCACAGCGGATAAACATAGCTTTTTTAAATTTATGACAAAATCGGTTGCTGAAAAGCATGGCTATCGGGCGACGTTCATGCCAAAGCCGATCGCTGGGTTAACCGGTAATGGCTGTCACGTCCATATTTCGGTATGGGACAAACCAGGCGCTGCCGCCAAAACAAATGTGTTCGCGACCAAGCCATCATCGGAAAATCAGGCAGCAGAACTTGGCTTGTCGGAGAATGGACGCCACTTTCTTGGCGGCATAATGAAACATGCCAGCGCGCTGGCGGCGATTACCAACCCGACCGTCAATAGCTATAAGCGGATCAACGCGCCGCGCACCACTTCTGGGGCCACCTGGGCACCAAATACAGTGACATGGACGGGCAATAACAGAACCCATATGGTGCGGGTGCCGGGCCCGGGCCGGTTTGAATTACGTCTGCCGGACGGGGCGGCGAACCCATATTTGTTGCAGGCAGTGATTATTGCCGCTGGCCTTGATGGGATCCGTAGCAAGGCAGAACCAGGCAAGCGGCATGATATCGACATGTATGCACAGGGCCATACCGTCAGAGGTGCGCCAAAACTGCCGTTAAACCTGCTTGATGCACTGCGTGAATACGACAAGGATAAGTCACTCAAAGCCGCTATGGGGGATGAATTTTCAGCTGCTTATCTGAAATTGAAGCAGCAGGAATGGAATTCCTTTATGTCTCATTTCACTCAATGGGAAAAAGATAACACATTGGATATTTAATCTGGTGGCCGAAGAAAAATGATATAAAAAAAGGGCCATAGTGATGAAATTGAAACCCAGCCTGACACTAGATGCTGCCAGTGCCATTTTGGATAGTGCGCTGGCATATAGCCGTGCTGAAAACATGTTGCCGATGACCGTTGTCATTCTTGACGCTGGTGGCAAAATGATTGCCAGCAAAAGTGAAGACGGATCGGGCATCATGCGGTTTGATATTGCCCGCGGCAAGGCGTGGGGAGCGCTTGGCATGGGTATATCCAGCCGCTTGATTCGTGACCGTCTGTCTGCCCGTCCGACCTTTGTCACGTCACTGGCGGCGGTTGCTGATGGCCGGTTTGTGCCCGTGCCGGGGGGCGTTTTGATTGAAGATGCCGAAGGTTGCACCATTGGCGCGATTGGTATCAGCGGGGACACCTCAGAAAAAGATGAATATTGCGCCATTTGCGCGGTAAAGGATGCTGGTTTGCAGGCTGAACCCTCGGGAATAGACCCGCAGTGGCAATCTTCCAGCCTGTCTGATCACGATCAATAACAGGCTGATGAATCGGGCAGGCAGGTGCCTGACCTCTAAATTGATTTTATCGGGTTGGCCAATAGCCCGATTTTTTCAATCTCAACCTCGACTACATCACCATCCTGCATCCATAAGGGCGGTTTACGGCCATGCCCGACACCAGATGGGGTTCCCATAACCACAATATCGCCAGCATCGAGCGTCATTGCTTCGGTAATATACACAAGCGTCTCAACAACCTTGAATATCATCATATCGGTGGTGCTTGACTGCACTGTCTGTCCGTTCAGACGGCATTCAATCTTTAGACCGTCTGCCGCCGGCGGCAATTCATCGGGGGTGACTAAAACCGGGCCAAAAGGGCCGGTCTGGTCAAAATTTTTGCCCATCGTCCATTGAATCGTATGGCGCTGATATTCACGCACCGACCCATCGTTGAAACAGCTATAGCCGGCAATCACATCAAGCGCATTATCAGCCGTGAGATGTTTGCATGCCTGTCCAATAATGACGGCCAGTTCGGCTTCATAATCCATGCTGTTTGACATGCGGGGCGCAAGGATCGGTTTGTTTGCCGGCACCAGCGATGTGGGGCTGCGCATGAAAATCGCTGGAAATGGCTGTTTTTCGAACGGGCCTTCGGCAATGTGATCCATATAGTTCAGCCCGAGGCAAAGAATTTTGCCGGGCGTTGCAACGGGCAGTTGCAAGTCCAGATCGTCTAGCTGATGGTGAACGGCACCATCTGCGCGCGCCAGAATGGCCGCAATATCGGCTAATTTTCCGGCTTTGACCACCGCTCCAAGATCAGTTGGTGCAGCGGCATCAACGCGCGAGAGATTGACAACACCCGCATCACTCAAGGCGCCAATGCGGTGCTGATGCCCCTCGTTAAAAGCCAATAAACGCATGATTCTTCCAATTTGGTTTTGCGCCGCTAAACCACCGTAACGACGAATGGGTCAAGCCCATCAACGCGGCATTCCATAACATCGCCTTTATGAATGGGTCCAACCCCGGCCGGTGTGCCTGACATGATCAGATCACCTGCGGCAATATCGTAAAAGCGTGACAGATAGGCAATTTGTTCCGGCACTTTCCAGATCATCTGGTTCAGATCACCATTTTGACGGATCTCGCCATTCACCGAGAGAGAAATGGCGCCAGCATCAAGATGGCCAGTTTCAGCAACGGGCACCAATGGGCCGATGGGCGCTGAGCGTTCAAAAGCTTTGCCGATTTCCCATGGACGTCCCATTTTTTTCATTTCACCCTGCAGGTCGCGCCGAGTCATATCGAGGCCAATACCATAGCCAAACACATGCCGCATTGCTTCAGCTTCGCTGATGTTGGCGCCGCCACTTTTCAACGCCACAATCATCTCAACTTCAAAATGCACATCATTTGTTTGGGGCGGGTAGGGAAACCTGCCACTGCAATCAATATTGTCGCCATTTTTCTGAAAAAAGAACGGCGGTTCTTTGTTGGGATCATGCCCCATCTCAATGGCATGGTCGGCATAATTACGCCCGATGCAATAAATCCGGCGCACCGGGAAACGGGCATCTGTGCCGCGAACAGGCAGGCTCGGTTGTGACGGTTGAGGAATAACATAATCAGACATTTTTCACTTCCCTAATAAGACATTCCAATAACATGAAAAGCTGCCGGTCACCGCACTCCCTGGCATCAATCAGCAAGGGCGATCGGGTCGCGGAATACCGCCCCAATATTTTCTAGAATATTTTCTGATGCGGCGTCGATACGCTCGACCGCGGCACCATCCATCACCTCGCAGAATGGCAAATTGCCAACAAGACTCGGCAGCATATCAAAATTCGGCGAGGTGCGCAGCGCAGGTCTGGAAGAGCGACCGCCTGATCTAGATGCTGGTTTTTTGTCCGTCTCATCCATGCCTGTGATTCCTCGCAATCGCTCCTATGGTCGGCACACTTTTTAACGCGTGATGTCTGTTTACTAAGCCTGTTCATAATGCTGATTTCAAGCAAATTAGTGATCCGCCGGGAAGCCGGGTCGGCGCTGATGATGAAAGGCGTTGGGGCGGCGGCGATTTTAGTGTATCACTCTGCTTGTTTTTTTGCATCGCGCCACGGGTGCGGCGATTTATTGGAGTAGTTGTAATGCCAACGATTGTGAATAGCTGGAATGAGTGGGACCCATTAAAACATGTGATTGTCGGGCGTGCTGATGATTGCCATATTCCTCCCGAGGAACCGGCGCTTGATGCCAAAGTGCCCGAAGACAGTGATATGCGTGGCCAGTGGGGGCGACGGCCTCAAGAAACAATTGATCGGGCAAATGAACTGCTGGACAATTTTGCGGCATTATTGGAAGCCCGCGGCATCACTGTTGATCGTCCGACACCTACTGATTTTTCGCTGCCAGCATCCACCCCGGATTTTCACACAGAAAGCCAGTTTGGCTGTATGCCGCCGCGTGATGTGCTGTTGACTGTTGGTCACGAAATTGTCGAAGCCACAATGTCATATCGCTGCCGCTGGTTTGAATATTTATGTTACCGGCCGTTGCTGCAAAAATACTGGGAAGATGACCCGCAATTCCGGCATGAGGCGGCGCCAAAACCACGGCTGACCGATGCTGATTATCACGCGGATTATCTGTCGGAAAAAATTGGCGTGGAAAAGCGGCTGCAATGGACAGCGGAAAAATTCTTCGTCACAACCGAAGAAGAACCATTGTTTGATGCTGCTGATGTGTTGCGTTTTGGCAAGGATCTGTTGGTGCAGCATGGGTTTACAACCAATCTTAAAGGCATTGAATGGATCCGGCGGCATTTTCCTGGGCATCGCGTACATGCAGTGAATTTTCCGGGTGATCCCTATCCAATTCATATCGATGCCACCTTTACCCCATTGCGCCCCGGGCTTATTTTGAATAACCCGCAACGTCGGCTTCCCGACGAACAGCGCAAAATGTTCAATGATAATGGGTGGGACATTGTTGACGCGGCACAGCCAGCGCATAATTCACCGCCAGCGCTATGCTATTCATCGGTCTGGCTGAGCATGAATGTTCTGGTGCTTGATCCGAAAACCGTCTGTGTGGAAAAATCTGAAGTCTATCAGGCCGAGCAGATGGACAAGCTGGGGATGAATGTGATCGAGGTTGAACTGCGTGATGCCTATGCCTTTGGCGGCGGCCTGCATTGCTGTACCGCGGATGTCTATCGCGAGGGCGTTTGTGAGGATTATTTCCCAAAACTCGGTCAGTCGGCGTAAACCTGTCATTGCATCGCATCGCACCACACGACAAAAGGCAGATGGTCGTCGATAGGGGCTGATCATGCCGGGAAAAAAATAAGGGATAGAACCTATGTCGCAAGAACAAGTAAATGATTTTGGATTTGGCACACAAATTCGCAAAAGCCCTTTTTTTGATGCCACTGTGCGCTGGGGCGCCGAGGGGTTTTCCGTCTATAATCACATGTATATTCCGCGCGATTTTGGTGATCCCGAGCAGAATTTCTGGAATTTGGTTGAGACCGCGATCCTATGTGATGTGGCGGTTGAACGTCAGGTCGAAATAACCGGCCCGGACGCGGCAAAATTTGTCCAGCTGCTAACGCCGCGTGATTTATCATCAATGGCTGTCGGCCAGTGTAAATATGTCATCCTCACCAATCAGCATGGCGGCATTTTGAATGACCCTGTGATGCTGCGCCTTGACACAAACCATTTCTGGATATCGCTGGCCGATAGTGATGTGCTGTTCTGGGCACAGGGTGTGGCGGTCAATGCCGGCTACGATGTCACCATAACCGAACCGGATGTGTCGCCACTACAATTACAGGGGCCGCAATCTGGCAAGATCATGCAAGCGCTGTTCGGGCCAGAGATTGCTGATTTAAAATATTACTATTGCCGTGCGTTACAGCTTGACGGCATCGATCTGATTGTGTCGCGCACTGGCTGGTCAAGCGAGCTTGGCTATGAATTATTTTTGCGCGATCATAAAGATGGGGATCGGCTGTACGAGACGATTATGCAGGCAGGCCAGCCATTTGGTCTGCGCCCCGGTCACACCTCAACAATCCGCCGGATCGAGGGTGGCATGCTGTCCTATCATGCCGACATGGACATTAATACCAATCCGTTCGAACTGGGGCTGGATCGTTTTATCGATCTCTATATGGATGCTGATTTTGTCGGCAAAGATGCGCTGCGCCAGATCAAATCGGCCGGTGTGAAACGCCGCCAGATTGGTGTGGTGATCGATGGGCCACCACTCGCCCAGCCGAACACAAGATTTTGGCCATTATCGATTGCCGGTCAGTCAATTGGCAAGGTGACATCGGCTGTGTATTCGCCGCGGCTGAAAAAGAATATCGCGCTGGCCATGGTTGATTCTGCGCATGCGGCGTTGGGCACCGAATTTTCGGTGAGCGCGGCGCAGGGTGATCGTATCGCGGTGGCTGTTGAAAAGCCATTTTATGATCCGAAAAAACTGATTGCGAAAAACGAAACGGCTGCCTGATGATCTGCTATTATGATAACGGGGCTGATGATGGGGCTGGCTGAAGCGGGTAATAGATATGCATGATACCGTTCTGGTTGAATCACATGGTGACTGGTTGCAGATTACATTGAACCGGCCAGACAAGCTGAATTGCTTTAACATCGACATGCATCTGGCATTGCGGGCAGCGTTGCAGCGCGCGCATGATGATAAGGCCCGCGCGGTACTGATCACGGGTGCTGGCCGTGGATTTTGCGCCGGTCAAGACCTTGGCGACCGGCGTCCGGGTGGGACTGACTGGCCGCCCGATTTGCAGCAGACGCTGACTGAATATTTCAATCCGAATATCAAGCTGATTACCAGCCTGCCGGCGCCGGTGATCTGTGCGGTTAATGGTGTGGCGGCAGGTGCCGGCGCGAGCATTGCTCTGGCCTGTGATATGGTGCTGGCAGCCGAATCGGCCCGTTTTATCCAGTCATTCAGCAAAATTGGATTGGTGCCGGACGCTGGCAGCAGTTGGGTCTTGCCGCGCCGTATCGGTATGGCGCGGGCAATGGGATTGGCGCTCACCGCAACAGCCCTATCGGCAGCCGAAGCCGTGGCGTGCGGGTTGATCTGGAAAAGCCATGCGGATGCGGCGTTGTTGCCAGCCGCACAGGAATTGACAGCGACATTGGCCAGCGGGCCAACAACCGCGTTCGCCGGCACCAAAATGCTGATGCAGCATGCGGCCAGCACAGATTTTGATACGCATCTTGCGCTTGAAGCCAGCACCCAGAAAAGCTGTGCCGAATCTGATGATTACAGCGAAGGGGTAGAGGCCTTTCTGCAAAAGCGGGCGGCCAAATTTACCGGCAGCTAGCCGGCTCACCGACAGATCGCACCAGCCGCTGTCATTTACCTAACTGTTTTCAGGGCGCGGTTTATGGCACCGCCACGCCGTCTTCATTATGTAGAGCCTGCAACCGCAATTCGGCATCAGACAATGCCTGTTGCCGCGCCCACATGGTGGCATAAAGACCGTTTTGGTTCAGCAGGCTGGCATGCGTGCCGCGTTCTTTGATCTCGCCATTATCAAGAACAATGATCTCATCAGCATCGGTAACCGTCGACAGCCGGTGCGCAATCACCACCGTTGTGCGGTCTTTGGCAATCTTATCAAGGGCGGATTTGATGCCTTGTTCGGTGCGCGTATCAAGCGCCGATGTGGCCTCATCCAATATCAGAATGGGCGGGGCTTTCAAAATTGTGCGGGCAATCGCCACGCGTTGCTTTTCGCCGCCGGATAATTTTAACCCCCGTTCGCCAACTTCGGTATTATAGCCATCCGGCAGCTCAGCGATAAATTTGTCGATCTGGGCGTATTCTGCGGCATTTCTGACAGCCGCGGCTGGCGCGCCCAGATCTCCATAATTGATATTATAGCCGATCGTATCATTGAACAATACAGTGTCCTGTGGCACCACCCCCATGGCAGCGCGCAAACTATCCTGCCGGACATCGCGAATATCCTGACCATCAATACTGATGCGGCCATTCTGCACATCATAAAATCGCAGCAGCAGGCGCGAAATTGTTGATTTGCCAGCGCCCGACGGCCCAACGATGGCGACGGTTTGTCCGGCTGGCACTTCAAAGCTGATGCCGCGTAAAATTGCGCGGTTTTTGTGATAGTGAAATCGCACATTGTCAAAGCGGATATGACCACCGCGTACCAGCAGATTCGGCGCATCTTTTTTGTCGCTGACTTCAGGCCGGATGGCGAGCATTTGAAACATTGATTCAATGTCGGTAAGTGCTTGCCGAATTTCGCGATAGACAGCGCCAATAAAGCCGAGTGGTTGGGCAAGCTGCATCAGGAATACATGCACCATCACAAAATCACCGATCGTCTGGGTGCCGTTTTGTACCGCTCGCGCCGACAATATCATACAGCCGAGCATGCCCAGTGCGAAAATCAGCGCCTGACCAAAATTCAGCCAGCCGAGCGACGTCCAGGTTTTGGTGGCGGCGGCTTCATATTGCGCCATTGATCGGTCAAAACGTCTGGCTTCGGCAGCTTCATTGCCAAAATATTTTACCGTTTCAAAATTCAGCAAAGCGTCGACAGCCTTGCTATTGGCCGCCGTGTCCGACTGGTTCATGTCGCGCCGGATTTTGGTGCGCCAGTCACTGGTCTTGACGGTAAAGGCGCTATAGGCATAAACGGTTACCGCAATCACCGCAACATAGGCCCAGCCGAAATAATAGGCAAAAATACCCAAATAAAGCGCAAATTCAATAATCACCGGCATGGTATTCAACACGGTGTAGCGGACAATGCTCTCAATGCCCTTGGTGCCACGCTCAATCAGCCGCGACAACCCGCCGGTCTGCCGTTCCAGATGAAAGCGCAGCGACAGCTGATGCATATGGGTAAAGGTCTCGATGGCGAGTTTGCGCACAGCATGCTGGCCAACCCGCGCAAATAGGGCATCGCGTAATTGGTTAAAGCCACTCACCAGAACACGCCCGACAATGAATGCGACAATCAGCATCAGCGGCGGCAGGGCAAATAACGGTATCGCGGTGGCTTTGCCAGCCAGCGCATCGGTAGCATATTTAAAGAAAAACGGCGTCGCAGCTGTGATCAGTTTTGCACAGACCAGAAAAAACGCGGCAATACACACCCGCCGCTGCAAATCTGGGCGATCATGCGGCCAGATATAGGGCCATAAATAGGCCAGCGTTCGGATAACCGACTGGTTGCCAGAATCTGTTGGCTGCGGCTCGGGTAATGTTGGCCGAGATGTTTTTGTTTGAGGGCTCAAGAACTGGATCCGATGATGATGAAACGCTGCCAGTGTCATATCATAAACTGTCAGCAAATCACAATCATACGGCCAGCCGCCAGTGGCGGCGTGGTAAAGCCATTGTCAATTTTGTAAAGTGCGGTAATGTTGGCCGGGACAATGTTTAACGTGGTATTGTTGAATAGGGCCGCTGTAATCGAGAGAGGTGCTAATGGGGCTCGCCCAAACTAGCTTTTGCCGGATGTCACGATTGCGCCGGTTTGGCGTTGCCGGATTGATTGCCGGGCGCGTTACCCGTGTGCTCGCGGCGATGCTCATCGCGCCGCAGCTTGTCAGCATGGCTGCTGCGACCAGCCGGGATATTGATTTGCAATATAACATAAGCTGGGGGGCGTTGAGTCTGGCCGAGGCGCGCTCACAATGGCAATTGCAGGATGGCAAAGCGGTTATTCTGGGCACGGTCAAAAGTGAGGGGGTTGCGGCGCTGTTTTCCGGGTTCCAGAGTGCATCAAACGCAGAAATAGATTGGCAGGGCGGCGAATGGCGGCCGGCTTTTTTATCATTATCAAGGGTCACAAAATCCAAACAAATTGCCAGCTCGGTACATTGGTCGATGGCGGGTGATATTTTGTCGGATGTGCAGCAGCCACCGCCTGATCTCGAAGAGGTGTTTCCGATATCGGACAAGCTGAAACAAGATGTGATCGACCCATATAGCGCGACGATGCGGCAGCTTGATTATATTGCCGGTGCTGGCAAATGCGCTGGCTCTTATGCGGTCTATGACGGGCTGCGCCGGTTTGAAATGCAGTTTGACACGGTTGGCACGACAACACTTGTGGCGGATCGTCCCTATAGCTTTGACGGGGAAGTCTTGCATTGCCGCATTGTTGTGATGCCAAAAGGCGGTCATAGAATCGCCTCAAGCTGGCATAAAAAACCGGCCGAGGATCGGCAGGTCAATGTCTATTTTGGCCGCTTTTCTGACGATCTGATCCTGCCGGTTCGGATCGAAATAGCGGCGCGGCTTGGCACAGGCGTTGCGCGGCTCGATATGACCCAGTCACAGATCCCGGGCGACGCATCGCAACCGTGACCTATGTAATCTATGACCGCCGGTGGTTCAGCTTGCTGTCACCATAATTTCGCGGCGATAGTCGGTGAGATAGTCACAGCCGGTTTTCGTTACAACAATCGAATCGCCAATCCGCCCGGCCAGTTCGCCATCAATAGAGATTCCCCCATCAACGGCAAACGTCATGCCTGGCTGCAAAATTGTGGTATCGCCGGCTTTTAATTCCGGGGCTTCGAGATAGGCAACGCCAATTGAACGACCGGTGCGATAGCCGGTCTCATAGCCGCGTTGCTGATAGACCGCATTTGCCGCCGCGGCAATATCCTCGGCAGCGACACCGGGTCTGATCGCGGCAATCGCTGCCTGCTGCGCGTCGATGGCCGCCTGCTGGACGGCGCTGGCTGCATCTGAAATATCGCCAATATGGAACATCCGGTCAAACCCCAGCTTATATTGCTTGAACTGTGCCATATTGCAGAAACAGAAATATACCGGGTCGCCGCGCTCATAGGTTTTTACGCTGGCGCGGCGATGCACCATCGAGCTGTCGCGGCCGCTTTGTAAAATCTGCAGATTATGGATCATCGGCGAGACAAACCGTTCCCAACCGCTGGCGGTGAGAAAGCCGGCAGCGGCGCGGGTGCCAGCATCGATCACCGCCAGGGCTGACTCATATTCATGCGCACCTGCGTGCAGCGATTGATGTGCCGCCGTCATCATCGCCCCGGCAATCTGGCCGGCCTGCTGCATGATTTCGATCTCAAGCGGCGATTTAATCATCCGCATGGCCCCCAGAACCGGCGAAATATCGGACAGCGCGGCGCCGCTGAAACTCTCATCTAAATAGTTTCTAACAAGCGCTGGTATATTCTGTCGCTCAATCCATATGGCTTCCGAGGTCTCACCAAGATGCTTGCGGATTTCTGCACCAAGCAAGCGGTGCCAGCTGCGCTGGCCGGAGTCTTCCCAACTTATGATTGATTCAACCCATGTCATGGCGCTAACCATTTCGGTTTCCATTAACGGGGTGATGATTGTGGGTGTGGCATCTGCCGGCACCAGCAACATGCTTGGGCGACCAAATTCGACACCAAGATAGCCCCAAAACCCGGCCAGATACGCAATCGAGCTCTCATCGGTAAAAATAGCCAGCTCAATGGATTGCTCACGCATCCGCGATTGTAATGTCTGTGTTCTCTGGCGTGCTTCATCCAGCATCGAAAAACTCCTCATTCAAGGCGGGTGCACAGCATGCTAATGACCAATCAGCCGCGCGCAATTTGCATGACAAAAGCCAGTATCCGGCGTTATGCTGGAGTCAAATCCGATTACTATCAACAAAAAAATACGCCGCCGTGCAAAACTTTGACCCGCCGGTATCGCCGATCAATTCAGCGGCTACGGACTGTTGCTGCGTGACTACTGACCTCTTTTATTTTTTTGCGTCGGAATCAAATCCACCAAAATTTTTGAATAGGTTGGGATCGCCAAAAATATTATTAAATCCCTGACTGCCTGTGGCTGGGCCGGATTGCGGTGTGGTCGTAGCTTCAGTCTCAACATTCTGCTGAAGTAATTTGAGCTGATCAGCAAAATTTGATTTTTTTGCTTCATCCGCTGCCACGATACATTGTTGCCCATACAGATTGTTGGATACCAGATAATTTCCACCAGCGACCACGCCAAAACACACCAACAGAATCAAAAACATTGATTTTGGCAATTTGAAGCTGGTCTTTTGGTTTTTCATCAACCGGTCGCTTGGCATCGCCTGATGAAGCTGCGTTTGCTGGATTCTAGCAAGGCGCCTTTCTGCGCGCCGTTTCAGCACCTCGTAGGAGATGGCGGCGGTCAGCGTAATGGCGATAATAACCAATGCGAGGGCGCTGATAGCGGGGCTTATGCCCAACCGAACCTTTGAGGCAATCACCGTGGTCAGTGTCTGATCGGATAAGATGCTAAAGACCGTCGTGTTGTAATTTTCAAAGGAATATAAAAATGCGATGACGGCGGATGAGGCAATTGCCGGCATTAGGTAGGGCATCAATATTTTGAAAAATACCTGCGTTTGGCTGGCACCTAAATCCAACGCGGCCTCTTCTTGTGTTTTGTCAAAACGTTGCAGGCGGGCGACAAAGATCAGGAAACAGTAAGTTGAAATGAAACACGTCTGTGCCAGGATCGTCAGAAACACACCATCGCGTCCAATGTCAGCCATCGCGCCGCCGCCGGTCATGCTGGCGATACGATCCCATAGTACGACTGTTGAGATGCCGATGACCACACCCGGAAACAGCACTGGCATAATCGCAACCGAATAGAAGAAGGTTCTGATTTTACTATTGACCTGCGTCAGAACAATCGCCGCCGCCATGCCGATCGGCACCGATAAAACGACAACCCCAAGGGCAATGCGCAGGCTGGTTAGAATGCCGTCATGCAGCTTTGTGTCAGCTAACAGTCCGGCTAAACGTTGCCCATCATAGGTGACCTTGCCCTCGGTAAACCAGCGCCAGCTAAAACACTCCCAAGGCGTGACAGCGGGAAACTCTGCAGAGTTAAACGCGGTGATGCTCATGATAATGAGCGGGCCAAATAAATAGGCTAAAAATACAAAAATATAAGTGCCAAGCAATAGTCTAAGCGCGTGTTGAGACTTCATTTGACAATCTCACCAACTTTGACGCGGAATAATTTCATCATCAAAAGCACAAAAATAACCGAGACCAGCAACAGCAGTACCGAATATGCAGCACCTCGCGACCAATTATCATTCATGTTAAACCATTGATAAATCAGTTGCGTGAACCAAAACGTGTTGGGACTGCTCAGCACCACCGGTGTGGCTAAGGCGCCGGCGGTTAACATGAAAACCATGGTGCTGCCCGATGCAATGCCGGCTTTGGCGTGGGGGATCACAACACGCCAATGGGTGCGGAGTGTCGACGAACCAAGGTCTTTGGCAGCCTCAAGCTGGTTGGTGTCCAGCGATTCAAGCGAGTTATACAGGGGAAACATCATCAACAGCAGATAGGCATAGGTAAGACCGGTAAACAGCGCCACATCCTGACCAATAAAATTGATTGCATTGTCCATCAGCCCGGCATTTATCAGTGCGTTATTGATCACGCCCTCGCCAGCAAACAGAATGCGCAAGGCAAAGGCGCGCAGTAATTCGTTAATCCAAAACGGCACAATAAGCGACACAATCATCAATCTTGCGGTTTTATGCTCGGCGATTTTGGCGATGTAAAATGCGATCGGATAACAAAAGCACAAGCTCAGAATAGTGATCACCACAGCCGTCGCCAATGTTGTAAAAAAGACTTTGAGATCGACATAATTATAGGCGTCTTTACTGGTCTCTGATCCAAACAGAAAATGCTTATAATGCGTTAAGGTATAGACATCTTCCTCACCGCCACGCAGCAAAGGCGGCAGATTTGGCCGGAACGACAGATCCAGCATATAAAGCTGTGGGATGATAATCAAAAAGATAATCCAAAACCCAATAGCGATCAAAAAATAGGTCGAAATTATCGGGCCATTTTTTGCGAAAAAGTTTTTCATCCCAGCTCCTGTTAATCCACTGCGAGGTTGCCTTCAGGCAAAACTACAGCTTTCTGAGCTGAAAATGCTAAATTCATGGTCTGGCCTGCAGTCAGATGATCTATTTCTTCAGCATTTGGCACACTAAGACGCACCTTATTCCCCGACGCTGTGGTCAGGAAAAGATTTTGCAGATGCCCTTCAAATTCAATTGAGTCTAATTGCGCAGAAAAGCTGTTTTGCGTCTTTGATCTATTGTTTTTGATAGAAATCGACTCCGGACGCACAAACAAAATAATTTTTTGTCCGACGGCCAGCTTTTGTGCGTCCTGACGATCATTGCCGCTGATCTCTGCCACAAATTTATTGCCATCACACAACACTTCGACACGGCTGTCATTGCATGCGGTGACCTCGCCAGAAAATGGGTTATTTTCTCCAACAAAACTGGCAACAAACGGTGTTTTTGGCTGTTCGTAAACGGCCTGACAGGTGTCGACCTGTTCAATTCTGCCTTCGTTCATGACGGCGACACGATCAGACATTGTCAGCGCCTCACCCTGATCATGCGTGATGTATATAAATGTGATGCCGACACGTTTCTGGATGGCCCGGAGTTCAGATCGCATTTTTTGCCGGAGCTTGAGATCAAGCGCAGAGAGCGGTTCATCAAGAAGCAGGACTTCAGGCTCGATAGCCAATGCCCGGGCGATAGCGACGCGCTGGCGTTGCCCGCCTGAGAGCTCATGGACTTTTTTGTCGCCCTGGCCCTCGAGTGCGACAAGCCCAAGCAATTCCTCGGCACGGGCACGTCTGTCAGCCTTTGAATGGCCCCGAACCTCGAGTGAAAAAGAGATGTTGTCAGCAACTGACATCAATGGGAACAATGCCAGATTTTGGAAAATTAGTGAAGTTGGGCGCTTGTTGGGGCCAATGCCAGACATATTAGCGCCGCCAATCAGCACCTGCCCCTGTGATGGCTCTAAAAACCCGGAAATGGTGCGAAGGATAGTGGTTTTGCCGCAACCAGACGGGCCAAGGAAGCTAAAGAACTCGCCTTTTTTAATCATCACGCTAACGTCTTTTGCTGCATAAAAATCGCCGAAATTAATCGAAATATTTTGCAGTTCTACATCAGCACTCATCAGTTAACCTCTGGTTAAAAAATTTAGAAAAAAAGGTCTAAAAAGCAGCGTGAGAGCACCGCGAAAAGTCTCGCGGCGCTCTCAGCTTAGAATATTGAACCGATTTAAGCGGTCTCAAACTTATTGGCATACTCAGCACGGGCATCGGCATACCATGGTGGCTCTGGCGGCCATGGGTTCAGCTTGGCTGCTGTGTCGCCCGGGTATACGGCCTGCGAAATCGCCTTGGTTGCATCTGAATAATGTTCTGATGCACCAATCACCGCCGAATTATAGCCAATTTCGTTGATCGTCTGACCACCAACTTCAGGTGTGAAACTATAGTTAATCAATTCATAAGCTTCATCGATGTTTTCAGCTTTGGCTGACAATGTGATGCCATCAACCCAAGCCAAAGCGCCTTCTTTGGTGGTCTGATAGGCAACGGGTTCACCCGCCTTCATCATCGACACAATGGGGCCATCCCATGTTTGGCCAACAACAACACCATCAGATGTGAAGCCTTGCTTTTGTGGATCGCCACCTGACCAGAACTTCACCAGATTAGCTTTCTTGGAGATGCAGTATTCGGTGATAGTCTCCCAGTTTTTCCGCATTGTGGCTTCATCTTTGTAAGATGACCAGAAATCCATTTTGCCTTGATGATGCATCCATATGCCACAACCTGTCATCATGGAATATGTTCTGCCCATCATGAAAGCGCCACTGATTGCTGGATCGGGCTCCCAGATATCGCCGAAGCTAGGCAAGCCGTTTGGCGACCATTTATCTGTGCGCCAGGAAATTGACTCGGTGCCCCAGAGTTGCGGCACCCAATGCGATCCCTTACCACCAAAGTTCCAGTCACGCTCGCCAACAGCAACCATTCCTGGATTGACATTGCTAATATTAGATATGCGCTTCATATCAAATGGCTGGAGAACGCCGAGGTTTTCCCACTGAAGAGCGCGCATATTAGTTGGGCTTGCAAGATCATACCCGGCTCCGCCACCTGCTTTCATCTTGGAGATGATTTCACCATTGTCGCCAATTTTTGTATGATTGATGGTGATGCCCGTTTTGGCCTTAAAATCTGCTACCACCGAGTCAGGCAAATATTCACCCCACATCAGCACGTTGACCTGACCACTCGATGCAGCAAATGCATTTTTGACATATAGTGGAACTACGGGAGTTAGAGCTGCCAATGCAGCTCCACTTTTTAGCAGCATACGACGGTTGAACTGCTTTGCAGCCCGCGCTGTCGAATGTTCAATCTTATTATTTTTACTCATAACTTACCTCCTTGCACTGGATTACAATCTTGAAGTGATATTACACAAAAGCAACAAAAATCTGGGCTTTGAATTGCACAAACATATGCCACAGATGTTGCATTAATAACTTAAAAATGACTCGTTAAGGTTTTTATACAAAGCATAAAAAAGCAGCCAGAAAAATGATCAACAAGTTTAATGAGCGTCTTGACTTGATTGGTCGTGTCATTACTTAAGACTGATGGCGCAAAATTTGTCCATTGTTTGGTTCAAACGCGATTTACGCATACATGATCATGCACCGCTCGCAGCCGCCTGCGCGACTGGCTTGCCAGTGTTGCCGTTGTATGTTGTCGAACCCGACTATTGGCAGCAACCCTTCGCCTCACGCCGTCATTGGCATTTTGTGCATGACAGCCTTACGGAACTGCGGGATGATTGCGCCAATCTCGGTCAGCCTTTGGTTGTGCGTGCCGGATCAATCATCAATGTTTTTGACTCCATTGCCCAAGACTATGTGATTGAAGGTGTTTATGCGCATGAAGAAACCAGCAATTTGTGGGGATACCAGCGCGACGAAAATGTACGTTCTTGGTGCTTGAATCAAGCCATTGAAATTCATGAATTTCCAACAAACGGTATTGTGCGCCGTCTGCCCCAGCGTGATGATTGGGCGCGCTTGCGCAACCAACGTATGGCGGCCCCGCTGACACCAAAGCCTGACGCTTTGCTGCCGCTCGCAGTACCGATTGGTGATATTCCGGCAAAACATGATGCGTTATTCGGTGACGATGTGCCGGGGCTGACGCAGACCGGTGGGCGGCGCGCCGGCGTCAAAACATTGCATAGTTTTCTGACTGAAAGAGGCAGCGCGTACCTGTTCCAGTTGTCGGCACCGGGGCTGTCCGAAATCCATTGCTCACGGCTATCGACGCATCTGACATGGGGCACGTTATCGGCGCGGGAGATTGTGAAATCTGTGCAGGCCCGGTGTGAACAATTATCCGCCGTCGACAGTAAAATCTGGAAACGCAATCTATCAGCCTTTACCTCGCGCTTGTCCTGGCGCTGTCATTTTATCCAGAAGATAGAGGATCAGCCGGAAATTGAAACAGAAGCCATGCACCCGGCGTTTCGTGCCATGCCGGTGGTCGATAATGCGGACGCATTATTCGAGGCATGGTGCACCGGCCGAACTGGCTATCCATTTATCGATGCCTGTATGCGCAATCTGACGCATCATGGCTGGATTACATTTCGGATGCGCGCCATGCTGGTCAGCTTTGCCAGCTATCATCTGGGGTTGGACTGGCGCCGCACCGGGTATTTTCTGGCGCGGCTTTTCACCGATTATGAGCCCGGTATCCACTATAGCCAGATCCAGATGCAATCTGGCATCACCGGCATTAATGCGGTGCGCATCTATAACCCGATTAAGCAATCAATGGATCATGATGCTGATGGTGATTTTATCCGGCGCTGGGTGCCGGAATTAAAAAATCTAACGGCGATGTGGATTCATCAGCCAGCGAAGATGAGTGAGGATATGCAGCGTCGTTTTGGCTGTATCATTGGCCAGCATTATCCGGCGCCTATTGTTGATCATAAAATGGCTGTGCAGGCTGCACGCGCGCGGATTTCATCCGCTCGGAAAACAGCCGGATTCCGCGACGAGGCGGCAAAAGTCTACAGCAAGCTTGGCAGCCGTAAACGGCCGGTGCGGCGTAAAACAGCGGCAAAACGAACCAAGCTGCCAGCGCAACAACTAAGCTTTCTCAACGATGAGCGGTAACGCTGCTGTGCTTATCAAGTCAGTGGCTGCCAAATCAAAGCGAGGGTTGTGAAAATCTTCAAACAATATAATGCTGATATGCAGAAACCCGGGCGGCTATACCGCTATAGCTGGGCTGGATAAAAATCTGCGGCATGGGGTGTTTTAGCCCAATGCCGCTATCGTAAAACTATGTTGGAGTACTGAAACTATGCCGGACATTCTCACGATGAAAACTTTACGCGCCGCTATCCAGAATGGTAGCGTCGACACGGTTGTTGCCGCTTTTCCCGATATGCAGGGGCGGTTGATGGGCAAACGGTTTCATGCGCAGTTTTTTATCGATCATGCCTGGGAAGAAACCCATTGCTGTAATTATCTGATTGCCACTGATCTTGAGATGGCGACGGTTGACGGTTACGCCTCGACAAGCTGGTCATCGGGCTACGGCGATTATGTGATGCGGCCGGATCTTGATACATTGTGCATGTTGCCATGGCTTGATGCGACAGCGCTGGTATTATGTGATTTGCTTGATCACCATACGCATGAATTAGTGCCGCATGCGCCGCGTACCATTCTCAAACAACAGCTCAAACGGGCGGCCGACAGCGGTCTTACCATGATGGCAGCGACCGAGCTGGAATTTTTCGTGTTTCGGGAAAACTTCGAAACCATTCGCGGCGCCGAATATCATGCGATGACGCCGATTAGCGCCTATAATGAAGATTATCATATTTTTCAGACAACAAAAGAAGAGAGCCTGATGCGGCAAATCCGCAACGGGCTGTATGGTGCCGGCATCACTGTTGAGAATACCAAGGGTGAGGCCGATGCCGGACAGGCCGAAATCAATGTGCATTACGCCGACGCGTTACGCATGGGTGATGTGCATGTGATAGTGAAAAATGCGGTAAAAGAAATTGCCTTTTTAAATGATCGGGCGGTGACATTTCTGGCGAAATGGCATCATCATGCGGCGGGTTCATCAAGCCATATTCACCAGTCACTGCGCAGCACTGACGGCAAGGCAGTGTTTTTTGATCCTGCGCAGCCGCATGGCATGTCAAAGATGATGCAGAGCTATCTTGCCGGACTTTTGACCTATGCTGACGACACCACCTATTTTCTGGCGCCTTATGTCAATTCATATAAGCGCTTTATGGCGGGGACATTCGCCCCGACCAAGGCCATCTGGTCAATTGATAACCGCACTGCCGGCTATCGCGTTGTTGCAGAAAACAGCCAGAATATTCGGGTTGAATGCCGTGTTGGCGGATCTGATCTGAACCCGTATCTGGCACTGGCCGGGCAGCTGGCAGCCGGGCTGAAAGGCATTGAGGATCATTTGACACTGGAAGCTGAATTTAGCGGTGATGCCTATCAAGCGGATGCGGCAAGGGCGATTCCGGCGAGCTTGCGCGAAGCCACACTGGCGCTGGATGGATCGGATATGTTACGCATGGCGATGGGTGACGCGGTGATCGACCATTATGTGCGGGCGGCGCGCTGGGAACAGGAAGATTTTGACAGTAAGGTCACCGATTATGAGGTGCGCCGGGGATTTGAAAGAGCCTGATTATGACAGAACAATTACAATGTATTTCGCCGGTTGATGGCTCGGTATATGCTGAACGCGCGCCCATGTCGCCGGATGCTGCCAGAAAAGCGGTGGCGCGAGCGCATGCGGCGCAAAATGACTGGGCGGCGCGGCCGCTGGACGCGCGTATCGCGCTTGTGCGCAAAGCGGTGGCGATCATCGGACAACAAAATGCCGAGATCGTGCCGGAGCTGGCCTGGCAGATGGGGCGACCGGTGCGCTATGGCGGCGAATTTGGTGGTTTTCAGGAGCGCGCAAACCATATGGCAGATATCGCCGCCAGCGCGCTGGCACCAATCAGTATTGAGGATAGTGAACAGTTCCAGCGTTATATCAAACGGGTTCCGCATGGGGTGGTGCTGGTCATTGCGCCGTGGAATTACCCCTATATGACGGCGATCAATGCGGTGGCCCCGGCCTTGATCGCTGGCAATGTGGTATTGTTGAAACATGCCACACAGACGCTGTTGGTTGGTGAACGGCTGGCGCGGGCGTTTCACGCAGCCGGGGTGCCAGAGGCGGTGTTCCAGAATCTGTATCTTGACCATACGACAACCGCGCAACTGATTGCTGATAAATCATTTGGCTTCGTGAATTTCACCGGCTCGGTGCAGGGTGGCCGCGCCATTGAACAGGCGGCGGCCGGCAGTTTTACCGGGCTTGGACTTGAGCTTGGTGGCAAGGATCCGGGCTATGTCATGGATGATGCCGATATTCAGGCAGCGGCCGAAACGCTGCTTGACGGGGCGATGTTTAATTCAGGTCAATGCTGCTGCGGTATTGAGCGTATCTATGTTGCCGAGGCGGTTTTTGATCAGTTTGTTGAACATGCCGTGGCCATCGTCAACAGCTATCAGCTGGGCAATCCGCTGGACAGCGACACCAGTTTGGGGCCAATGGCGCATACAAGATTTGCCGCATTGGTGCGGGCGCAGACCGATGATGCTATTAGCCGCGGTGCCAAAGCATTGATCGACCCGGCAAGATTCCCCGCAAATAAAGGGGCCTATCTTATGCCACAAATTCTGCTTGATGTTGATCACAGCATGCCGGTCATGCAGGAAGAAAGCTTTGGTCCGGTGGTTGGCATCATGAAAGTGCATAATGACGCCGAGGCCGTTGCATTGATGAATGACAGCCAATACGGGCTGACCGCTGCGCTGTGGACGCCGGATCTTGATCGCGCCACAAATATTGCCGATCAGCTCGACACAGGCACGGTGTTTATGAACCGATGTGACTATCTTGATCCGGCCTTGTGCTGGACCGGCTGTAAAGATACCGGGCGTGGTGGCAGCCTGTCGGAAATTGGCTTTCATAATTTGACCCGACCGAAATCCTATCATATGAAAAAGGTTTTATGATGACGACATTAACAGGCAATTGGTCTTATCCGACAACAATCTGGTTTGGCGCCGGGCGGATTGCCGAACTGGCAGCGGCATGTCATCAGGCCGGTATCAAAAAACCGCTGCTGGTCACTGATAAAGGGCTAGCAGATTTGCCTATCACGCAAAATGCGCTGGCCAGCCTTGCCGGTGCCGGGGTGGAGGCGGCGCTGTTTGCCGAGGTTGACCCCAACCCGACCGAGATCAATATGGAGGCTGGCCTGCAGGCTTATAAAGCCGGGCAGCATGATGGGGTGATTGCTTTTGGTGGCGGCTCGGGCCTTGACCTTGGCAAGATGGTCGCCTTTATGGCCGGGCAAACCCGTCCGGTTTGGGATTTTGAGGATATTGGCGATTGGTGGACGCGCGCGAATGCCGATGTCATCGCGCCAATTATTGCGGTGCCGACAACCGCCGGCACCGGATCAGAAGTGGGGCGCGCCTCGGTCATTACCAACGCGCAAACAGCTGAAAAGAAAATTATCTTCCATCCGAAAATATTGCCAACTGTGGTGATCTGCGACCCGCAACTGACTGTCGGAATGCCGGATTTTATCACCGCTGGCACCGGCATGGATGCGTTTGCACATTGTCTTGAGGCATTTTCATCGCCACATTACCACCCGATGAGCCAGGGTATCGCGCTTGAAGGCATGCGGTTGGTGAAGGAAAATCTGACCGCGGTTTATAATAATCCAAACGATATTACCGGGCGTGCGCAAATGATGAGCGCGGCGTTGATGGGGGCAACCGCCTTTCAAAAAGGTCTGGGTGCGATCCATGCCCTGTCACATCCGATCGGGGCGATTTATCATACCCATCATGGCACCACCAATGCGGTTGTGATGCAGGCGGTGATGCGGTTTAACAGCAGCATGATTGAAAGTCGATTTGCGGACGCAGCGCGGTATCTTGGCATCGAAGGCGGGTTTGACGGTTTTTATGACTTTGTCGGCGGTCTGGTGAAGCAACTCAATATTCCAAAAAACCTGACCGACTTGGGGCTGGCTGATCTTGGTGATGCTGATCTTGAACGGATAGTTGCCGCCGCACTGACCGATCCAAGCGCCGGTGGTAACCCGCGCGAAATGACCGCGGCAAACACCCGGGCATTGCTGGAAAGCTGTTTTTAGCGGGGTTGAACTGATGGGTGTCGTCAAGTCAATGCGCGGCGCTTATGCCAGCAGGATTGCGCTCACCCGCTCGGTCACGATCCATATGCCGGTGGCGCCAATCATACAGGATGCCGGAATCGCGATGATCCGGCGATAGCGGTCTGGCGATAGCGGCAGACATAGCCGTAGCATAAAGGCGGCGGCAATCACCGCAATCTGCCCCAGCTCGACACCAACATTAAAGCTGATCAGACTGAGCAGAAAATCACCGCTTGGCAGGCCAATTTCCGCCAGCACCGAGGCAAAGCCAAGGCCGTGTATTAAGCCGAACACAAAAATAATCAGCAAGCGCGACATATGCAGCTTTTGTCGCCATATATTTTCCAGCGCAACATAGGCAATTGACGCGGCAATGATCGGTTCAACAATGCTTGCCGGCACGCTGAACAGACCGCGTGATGCCAGCGCTAGAGTCAGGCTGTGGGCAATGGTGAAAATGGTAATCTGGAGCAGCAGCGGACGCCAGCGGGCAGCATAGAAAAACAGCCCAAGCACAAATAAGATATGATCGAAACCACGCGGAATAATGTGGATAAAGCCAATTTCAATATAGTGCATGATCACCGCTGATACAGGCTGTGCTGCCGCGCCAAGCGGGCTGATGGCCGGACTTTGGCCGCCATTATTCAGCAGACCGGTATAGAGGTTTTTCGGGTCGATTGACGGCCCGGCCATTTGCCGTAAAATCAGATCGCCAAGCCGCGCATCCCAGCCAAAGCGCAGATCTGTCGCATGGGCTGGCATCGGCGCGGTGATGATGGCGGTGCTGGTTCGCGGCAGGCTGACATCAATATCGGTCTGGCTGGTAAAATCGACAAGTTCAAAACTCAATCGCTCGCCGCCCGCCCGGGCATTGATCATGGCTGCAAAGGCGGGCCATTTCTGCACAAATGCGTCGCGCAGCGCGGCCGGTGGTAATTGCCGCATATCATCATAAATAGCCGCCGTCGGCGCGTCATCGCTATCCGTTATCTGGCTGGCATCGATATCGGCCAAAAACAGCTCGGCATTAAACCGGAGGGTCACCGAAACCTGCGCTGACGACACGGTAATATCGCCGATTGCCGGCCGCATTTCATGGCTATGTGCCGGCAACAGGCTGCAAAGCAACAGCATAAATGCCGGTAAAAGATGATGATGAATGGCTTTACAAATCTGCATGAATGGTCTGAACTTAACACTAAACATGACATTGGTTACTGTAGGTTTTTCAAAAATGCAAATCATCTTATACCTTGCGGTCAGTGTTCTGACAGGGCTGGTGTCACTGGCTTCACATGCGCATGAATTCTGGATTGAGCCGTCCGACTTTCAGCCAGAGCCGGGCGATAGAGTGACAGTCGATCTTTTGATTGGCACTGATTTTCAGGGGCTGTCATCGCCCTATACGCCGGATGAAATTGCCGCATTTGCGATGATTGATGCGGCTGGCGAAAGGCCAATCACAGGTCGCTTTGGTGATATGCCGGCTGGCCAGATAACCGCGGCACAGGCCGGCTTGACGCTGCTGTATCATCAGACGGGCCCGCTGTTTGTGAATTACAGAAAGCCGGAAAAATTCATCAGCTTTGCGACGGAAAAGGGATTTGCTGAAATCGCCGCGCTCTATCAGCAGGCTGAGGTGGAAAATTTCCGGCTTGTCGAGCAATATCGGCGTTTTGCCAAAAGCCTTGTGATGGTGGGGCCAGCTGCCGGGCAAGATCAGCTTTTGGGGCTGGAAATGGAATTGGTGGCCTTGACCAACCCCTATCAGCATCCGGCGGCAAAAACATTCAGGGTGGCTGTGTATGAATCTGGCGTGCCGCGCCCGGGGGCGCAGGTGAAGGTTTTTATTCGCCACGCGCCACGGGATATCGAGCAAAAAATAATCATCGCGGATGAAGATGGGCAGATACAGATGCCGCTGTTGCCGGGCCGGCAATATCTTTTTGACAGCGTTAAATTATACCGTCTGAAAAAGCCTGACACGGAAACAGACGCGGAATGGGAATCACTATGGGCCTCGCTTACATTTGCTGTGCCCGCCGATTAAAATATGCTGTATTTTGGGTGTTTTGACAGTGCTATAATCAGGCCGCTATTTATCCGGGCGGTTTCCGGTTTGGGAGGGCGACAATGAAAAATATCAACAGCGCGCATCGGCCAGATGATGCAGATGCGCGCCGCGCCGCGCCGCCGGTGATCTGTTATCCTACTGACAGCTTGCCAGAAGCCGATAGCCGCATTCTGCACAGCGCCCGGAAAACGCTGGAAAAGACCGGCGAAGTTTTGGTGCCGCCGCGTGAGGCCCGTTGTTTTGAGGTGCCGGCAGGCCAGTTTTTTCGCATTGTCAGCGTTGAGGGGCCGCAGGTCGGGGATTTAAATCTGTGGCAGGCAGATCATCTTGAAGAAAAATTTTATTCGGGAAAAACCCGTGCCTTGCATGGCACGCATCTGTCAACCGGCGACAGGCTATGGTCGAGCTTTCCGTTTATGCGGCCGTTGGCAACGATCACCCATGACACGCTTGACTGGTATGGGTGGGATGATGACGGCGGCTCGGTGCATGATGTGATCGGCACCCGCTGTGATCCCTATACGGCAAAATTACTTGCTGATATTGACTATCATCATTGCTGTCATTCCAACCTGATCCGGGCGCTTGCGGCGCATCGGCAAATGGATTATGCCGCCGCTGAAACGCTGGTGCATGATGTGTTGAATGTGTTTATGTGTACCGGCTTTACGCATGATACGCATCAGTATTTTATGAAAGCCAGCCCGGTGCGGCCGGATGATTTTCTGGAATTTTTTGCTGAAACCGATCTTTTGGGTGGTCTGTCGGCTTGTCCGGGTGGGGATTGTTCGGCTAAACATTCATCGGATGAACCCGCATGTCATCCGCTGCTGGTAGAGATTTTCAAATCGAGCGATGCGGCTCTGTCTGATTACCGGCCATTACCGCCCAGTCGCTATGCAGGTCAGCACCGCGATCCCTCCTGACCGGCTGCTGCGACAGGCTGCTTAAAGCCATTCGGCATCCATGCCCAGAACCGCGTCGTCACCTGTCATGATGATCGCCGCCAATGCCTGCACCTGTGGCAAATGATGCGTCATAAAGACCCGCGAAGTGGTCACTTTAGCCTGCATAAATGATGGATCAGCGGATGTATCAGACAGCCGCGATGCCGCTGTGCCGCCGGCGCGTGCCATCATCCAGCCGCCACATAAGCGGCCAAGCATCATCAGATAATTAACACCGTTGACCGCTGGTCGACGCGGGTCATTGGCAGCGGCGAGAATATGCGCGGTGGCCTCGCGGGCGGTGCCAACAGCACTGATCATCTGCCGCGCATTCGCCGCCGCATTATCATCTGCATGATCCGCCAGAATTTGCATTTCGGCATCAATTTCATCAAATAATGTGGTCACAGCCGCACCATTATCGCGCAAGGTTTTGCGAAACACCAAATCATTTGCCTGAATGGCCGTCGTTCCTTCATAGATTGGCAGAATACGCGCATCGCGGAAATGCTGTGCGGCGCCAGTTTCTTCGATGAACCCCATGCCGCCATGCACCTGCACCGCTTGCGAGGTTACATCAAGCGCGCGTTCGGTCATCCAGCCTTTGATAATCGGGATTAAAAGATTGGCGCGGGTTGCACGCGGGTCATCACTGTCACAATCATGCGCCAGATCCATGCTGGCGGCTCCCAGCATCATCAATGCACGCATGGCTTCGATTTCGGCCTTCATTGTGGCGAGGGTGCGCAGAACATCTGGGTGATGCACAATCGGCGCGCCGGGTTTTTGTTCCAACGGGGTTCCCTGAACCCGGTCAAATGCATAGGCCCGGGCCTGCTGATACGCCCGGTCAGAGATGCTCAGCCCCTGCAGGCCGACCGCAAGCCGGGCATGGTTCATCATGCCAAACATAATATCAATTCCCTGATTTTCGGCGCCAACAAGATAGCCAACGGCACCGCCATTTTCGCCATATTGCATGACCGCTGTTGGTGACGCTTTGATGCCAAGCTTTTTTTCAATCGAAAGACAGCGCAGATCATTCGCAGCTCCAAGGCTGCCATCATCATTTGGCAGAAATTTGGGAACGATAAAGACGGAAATACCCTTGATTCCCGGCGGCGCATCTTCGGTACGAGCGAGCACCAGATGCAAGATATTTTCGGCCATATCATGCTCGCCATAGGTGATATAGATCTTCTGACCAGTGATCAGATAATGATCGCCATTTTTCACCGCCTTGGTTTTTATGCTGGCCAGATCAGTGCCGGACTGCGGCTCGGTCAAATTCATTGTGCCAGTCCAGCGGCCCTCGACCATTGGCGGGATAAACAGTTTCTGATGTTCGGCAGATGCCGATTTTTGCAGGGCGTAAATTTGTCCCTGGGTTAAAAGATGGCATAGGGCAAAAGCCATATTTGCCGCCTGCCAGAATTCATTCACTGCAGTGGTCACAACCATCGGCAGCTGCTGCCCGCCAAATTCTTCGCGCGCTTCCATTGATGTCCAGCCGCCCTCAGCCATTGCCGCAAAGGCATCGGCAAATCCGACCGGTGTGGTGACGCTGGCGTCATCATGGCGTGTGGCGCCGGTTTGATCGCCGGGATGGTTCAACGGCGCAATGACATCAGCGGCAAGCTTGCCGGCTTCGCTCAGCACCGCCTCGACCAGATCAATGCTGATCTCGTTATGACCGGTTGCTGACATCAGCTTGTCGAGCCCAATCACCTCATCAAGAACAAATTTATAATCATCGACAGGAGCTTCATACATCACGGAGATCTCTTGCTATGGTAAATTTATCAAGGGATACGATGATCACAGTACCATCTTATAACTAAATTCTATTGCCAAATCCTATTGCCAAATCTTGGGGCTAAATTTGGGCGTCAATAATAACACTGATACCCTGACCGCCGCCAATACACATTGTTGCCATGCCATAGCGTTCACTGCGACGGCGCAATTCATGCACCAGCTTTGTCATAATTATTGCGCCAGTGGCACCAACCGGGTGACCTAGCGCGATCGCCCCACCATTTGGATTGACGATTGATGGATCAAGCCCAAGCTGATTTGAAACCGCACAGGCCTGCGCGGCAAAGGCCTCGTTGCTCTCGACAACAGCCAGATCATC
>ERZ802822.365-NODE-365-length-32541-cov-10.899396_pt1 | contig 32541 bp, 34 predicted proteins | sample MGYA00345649_ERZ802822 | MGnify/ENA primary metagenome ERZ802822 (study PRJEB30503, sample SAMEA104212359) | marine metagenome | biome: Westerlies Biome; feature: [SRF] surface water layer (ENVO:00010504) within the epipelagic zone...; material: water...
CCGGCAATGACAAGCAGGGCACACAGGCCGGCCATTAAAGTTTTGTGTCGCATGTTATCTTCTCCTTGGCTGCCCGTCATACTGGTTGATGGTCATACTGGTTTATGGGTGCGGATGATCTGGGTCATTTACGCCAGCCCAAACCGTTTTTTGGCGTCAGCAATACGTGCCCGCACCTGATCCGGGGCGGTGCCGCCAAAGCTGGTGCGTGCCGCCACCGCACTTGCGACTGAAAGCTGTCCGATAATGTTGGGCTTGATACGCGGTTCGATGGCCTGTAATTCGGCCAGGCTCAGGGCCTCTATATCGACATTTTTGGCGGCCGCAGCGGCAACAATGGCGCCGCTGGCATGATGCGCTTCGCGGAACGGCATGCCCAACTCGCGCACCATATAATCGGCCAGATCAGTGGCGGTTGGAAAGCCCGTGGAGAGGGCGGCCAGCATGGCCTCGGCCTGCGGTGTCATATCGCGGATCATGCCGGTGGTTGCGGCAATGGCGATGCCCAGCGAATCGGCCGCATCAAACACCCCTTCCTTGTCTTCCTGCATATCCTTGCCATAAGCCAGCGGCAGACCTTTCAGCACAATCAACAAGCCATTCAGCGCGCCGATAATCCTGCCAGGCTTGGCCCGGACAAGTTCGGCAGCATCCGGATTGCGCTTTTGCGGCATGATCGATGATCCGGTGGTAAAGGCGTCGGACAGGGCAATAAAGCCAAACCGGTCTGACGACCAAATCACCAATTCTTCGGCAAAGCGCGACAGATGCACCGCACAGATGGCGGCAGCGGCCAGAAATTCCAGCGCAAAATCACGATCAGACACCGCATCCATCGCATTCGCTGATGGCCGGTCAAAGCCAAGCGCGGCGGCTGTCATATGCCGGTCTGTCGGAAATGATGTACCGGCCAATGCGGCGGCCCCAAGCGGGCTTTCATTCAGCCGCGCGCGGGCATCGGCAAACCGGCCGCGGTCACGTCCCAGCATTTCAACATAGGCCAGAAGATGAAATCCGAAAGTGACTGGCTGTGCTGTTTGCAGATGGGTAAAGCCCGGCATAATGGTGTCGGCATAAGTCTCTGCCTTTTCGAGAAGCGCGGCCTGCATATCTGCAAGGGCAAGATCGACAGCATCCAGCGCATCACGCACCCATAATTTAAAATCTGTTGCCACCTGATCATTGCGCGAGCGTGCGGTATGCAGCCGCCGCGCTGGTTCGCCAATTAATTCGGCAAGCCGCGATTCGATGTTCATATGAATATCTTCAAGTGCTGCCGAAAAGGCAAATGCGCCTTGTTCAATTTCGCTGGCAATCTGCGCCAGACCTGTATGGATGGCTTCACAATCAGCGGCGGTGATGATGCCGCAAGCTGCCAGCATTGTGGCATGCGCTTTTGATCCGGCAATATCCTGTCGGTACAGCCGTTGATCATAGCTGATCGATGCATTGATATCCTGCATCAGTTGCGACGGGCCAGATGCAAAACGACCGCCCCAGATGCTGGATTTTGCACCCTCATTTGATGTAGGTTCATGTTTCGTCATTTTCGTAACCATATGATTGGGACTGGCTCATGTCTTATACGCGGCTTTCGATGAATTTTCAGCCAAAAACCGCACAATATCCACGGCGCCGGTTTTTATCGGCTGGTCTGGCTGCCTGGGCGAGCTGTCACAGTCTCGCTATGGTTCCGGCGCTGGCAGCGTCAAATTCGCCGGATGCGCGTGCCGCCCCGCCGATGACGCATGCGATAACCGATGAAAATGACACACCCTTTACGTTGCAGACCCTGCGCGGGCGACCGCTGCTGGTTAATTTCTGGGCCAGCTGGTGCGCGCCTTGCATCGCCGAGATGCCGTCATTGCAAAAAGCAGCCGAACAATTGCACCCCGATGAGATTGATGTGTTGCTGATTTCGATTGATCGTGGCGGCCGCCAAAAGGCCGTGCCGGTATTGCAATCGAGAGGCGTGACAGCACCGCGTTTTGGTTTTGACCCAAAGGCGGCATTGTCGCGCGAAATGGGGGTGGCTGGTCTGCCGACAAGTTTTTTATTATCGGCTGATCAGCAGCATTGTCTGGTTTATGTCGGGCCGCGGGAATGGCATGAAGCGGCGATGTTGCGCGAAATCCGCGATTTTGCCAGCGCCCATGACGCGATGCCGCAAAGCGGCTGACATCGGCGCGATTCGCTGCTGGCAAGGGTGCCTAAAGGGGTGCCGACTCTGCGTGATGATATATCCGCATAAAAAAAGGGCGCATAAAAAAAGGCAGCGTGGTGACGCTGCCTTTAATCGCTTTGTTATTGCGCATAATCGTCGCTGTTCTTGGTGGTCACTGGCCTAGCCGAGCTCATCTTCCAGTTCCGGAACGGCATCAAACAGGTCGGCGACAAGTCCAAAATCTGCCACCTGGAAAATCGGTGCTTCGTCATCCTTGTTGATGGCGACGATCACTTTGCTGTCCTTCATCCCGGCCAGATGCTGAATCGCGCCGGAAATACCAACCGCGACATACAGATCAGGGGCAACAACCTTGCCGGTCTGACCAACCTGATAATCATTTGGCACAAAGCCGGCATCAACAGCGGCGCGCGACGCACCAACCGCCGCCCCCAGCTTATCAGCAACTTTTTCAAGCATGGCGAAATTTGCCCCATCCTGCATGCCGCGCCCACCGGAAATGACAATCGGTGCCGAGGTCAATTCAGGGCGTTCGGAACTGGACAGTTCAGATTTGACATAGGATGACAAGCCCGCATCGCCGTTATTGCCGATTGTTTCAATGGCGGCTGATCCGCCTTCGGCAGCGACCGCTTCAAAGGCTGTGCTGCGCACGGTGATGATCTTGACGGTTTCGTCTGACCGGACAGTTGACAATGCGTTGCCAGCGTAAATCGGCCGCTGGAATGTGTTGGCATCTTCAATTTTGATAATGTCAGATATCTGCATGACATCCAGAATTGCGGCCACCCGCGGCATAATATTTTTGCCGGTTGTTGTTGCCGGTGCCAGAATGTGGCTGTACTGGCTGGCCATGTCACAAATCAGTGGCGCCAGATTTTCCGCCAGGCTGTGGGCATATTCAGCGCCATCAGCCACCAGCACTTTGGTAACGCCGGCAATGGCTGCTGCCTGCGCGGCAATTGTGCCGGTGGTGTCACCAGCCACCAACAGGTGAATGTCATCACCAATCTGTGTGGCGGCGCTTACAGCATTCAATGTTGCTGCCCCCAATTGACCATTATCATGATCACAAAAAACAAGAATGCTCATGGCTATATCACCTTTGCTTCATTTTTGAGTTTTTCAACAAGCTCTTTAACGTCGGCCACTTTGATACCGGCTTCACGCGCGGCTGGCTCTTCAACTTTGACAATGGTCAGACGCGGGGTGATATCTACACCCAGATCATCAACCGTCAGACTATCAAGTGGCTTCTTTTTGGCTTTCATAATGTTCGGCAGCGACGCATAGCGTGGCTCGTTCAACCGCAGATCAACCGATACAATCGCCGGCATGCTGATTTCCAGATGCTCAAGGCCACCATCGACCTCGCGCACCACTTTCGCCTTGTCACCGGTCACTTCCAAGGCTGAAACAAATGTGCCTTGCGCCCATCCAAGCAATGCAGCCAGCATCTGGCCGGTCTGGTTGCAATCATCGTCAATCGCCTGTTTGCCAACCAGAACAAGACCCGGGTTTTCGCGTTCGACAACGGCTTTTAACAATTTGGCAACGGCCAAAGGCTCAATATCATGTGAGGCCTCAATATGGATGCCGCGATCGGCCCCCATGGCCAGCGCGGTGCGGATGGTTTCCTGATTTTGTGCGGGGCCAATTGACACCGCAACAACTTCATCAGCGCCGCCAGCCTCTTTGAGACGAAGCGCCTGCTCAACCGCAATCTCGTCAAACGGGTTCATTGCCATTTTCACATTGGCCAGTTCGACACCGCTGTTATCGGCTTTCACACGTACCTTGACATTATAGTCAATCACCCGTTTCACCGGAACCAGAACTTTCATGTTATTCTCCTCAAATCGCCAAATGAGCTAAAAGCCTACATGCCCACAATTCTGTTAAAGCAGGCCGAAAATATAAAAACCTGTCTATTTCTGCCCAGAATTTTCACCGGGACGCCATAAAACGTCGGTTTTACCATTATTATTCAAACGCCGCGCCAGCACAAACAGATGATCCGATAAACGATTCACATAATGCATGGCTGCCTGATTCACCACTTCCTCGGCGGCAAGCTCGGTCATATGGCGTTCTGCCCGGCGGATCACCGTGCGGGCCAGATGCAGCCAGGCCGATGCGGCGCTGCCACCCGGCAGAATAAATGAATTAAGCGGATCCAACGTATCATTCATCATATCGATTTCTGCTTCAAGGCGGGTGACCTGTGGTGCGGTGATGCGTAATGCCGGCTTGTCGCTTTCCGGTGTGGCAATGTCGGCACCAAGATCAAACAAATCATTCTGGATACGCGCCAGCATCTCGTCAGCCTCGGCATTGTCGCCGCATTGCAAACGGGCCAGGCCAATGACTGAATTGGCTTCGTCAATTTCGCCAAACGCCGATGGCCGGCGGGCATGTTTTGAAACACGCATACCATTGACCAGACTGGTCTCGCCTGAATCGCCTGTACGGGTGTAGATTTTATTCAATTTGACCATTGTTTGATTGTTCCAAAAAATTGTTGTGATGAAAGCGCCAGCATCAAATACATGCCAGCTATGCTGTCTGGTGGGGGCTAAGATCCGCTCCGCCGTACCCACATTAACCCCAGGATGATAAGCAATGCGGCGGCTTGAAAAATGATCCGGTAGCGCATGATACGATTCGAATTTTTGACGTTATAGGCACCGCCGCGTGCCATTGTCAGAACGCCCCAGCCCAAAATGCCAGCCACCGCAAGCAAACCAACCGCCAGAATAATCTGATCAAAGCTCATCTATCTAACATCCTTGTCATCTGGCTTGCCGAATATGGCAAGGCGCCATTTCTATCAAGCTTTGTTGCAGATTGCAGCGCGTCATTCTGCCGCCACCCGGATAATCTTGCCGTATGATCTGGCCGGGAAATCTAACCTGATAGGCTGCTGATCAAAAGATTGCGAATAAATTGCGCGGCTAAAAACAGCACAATCGGGCTGATATCGACCGGCCCCAAATCAGGTAAAAACCGTCGCACCTGACTGAGCAGCGGTTCGTGGATACGGGCCAACACATCGGTAATCATCCGCACAATGGGCTGCCACGGGTTAACAATGCGAAAGGCAACAAGCCAGCCAACGCCAATATAGATCAAAAGTGTCCAGATATAAATGTTAATGATCTGGTCAATGAGCATGATGACTGCGTACATAAAATTGCCTAAATTATCATCTGGAATAACGGTATCATTACAAGCTGCGCAGCAGCGAAGTGTGATACCAAGTTTAAGTCGGGTAATATAGGCAAAATAAAAGATCAATGACAATGGCTGATTTTGTCGAATTCATCAGACAATGTGTCGATTTGACACCTGTCATCGGCGGCGCTTCCGGCATAGACGAGATGATATGAAATCTAAGGATCAAACGAAGAATGGTGATGATCGTAACCGGTCAGCGCCGTCACCATCAAACCGGCTGAAATATATAATTGGTGGCGCGCTGTTTGCGGCGTTGCTGGTCGCGGTGTTTATGCTGTCGAACCGCATGGCCGCGACCCAGTCGGTGGGGTTTCCAAATTTTCAGGACAGTCAGTTTGTGCTGCTTGACCAGAATGGCAATCGGCGTCGCCCGGATGATTTTGCCGGCCAGCCCATCGCGCTGTTCTTTGGCTTTACCTATTGCCCGGATGTTTGCCCGACAACCTTGCTGCATTTAACATCAGCGCAAGATCAACTGGCCGCAGCCGGACAGAATGCGGATAATTTACAGATTCTGTTTGTCACTGTTGATCCGGAACGCGACACGCCAGCACAATTAAAAGCCTATCTTAGCCTATTTGACGCAAATGTTACCGGCTTGACCGGTGCGCCTGGCGATGTGGCCGCAACCTTGCAGCATTTTGGTGTGTATGCCGAAAAAACAGGTAGTGGCGATGATTATCTGTATGATCACAGTGCCGCTGTCTATTTATACCGGGCAGACGGCAGTTTTAAAGGCACCATTGTGCATAATGAACCAGCAGAATTTGCCGCTGAAAAAATAAAATCTATCCTATAAAATTCAGCCCATCACATTCAGTGTTTTTTTGCTGCGCTGCAGCGACGCAATGATAACGGCGATAATCGCGGTTTTTTTGCGCGGCTGATGGGTGCCTGAAATTCTGCCCGCCGACATGATCGCTGATGATGCGCTTCAATCCAATAACCAGTTTCTAACCGGACGCGAACATGATGTCTTGTCAGGGTTGCTTACCGAGAGTTCTAATAAAGAAATCGCCCGTGATTTGAGTCTCAGCGAGGTGACGATCAAGCATCACCTGAAAAGTCTGCGATCTAAATTAGGTGCGCGTAACCTTAAACATGCTGCATGTCGCGCGATTAAGCTTGGCATTAGTTAGACGATGCAGCATTAGACATCTAAAATGATCAACGGTTTTGGCGGTTGTCAACAAGATCGTCAACCACGGCCGGGTCGGTCAGGGTTGATGTGTCGCCAAGCTGGTCATATTCATTCGCGGCGATTTTACGTAAAATCCGGCGCATGATTTTGCCCGAGCGGGTTTTTGGCAATTGCGGCGCCCATTGCAATAAATCCGGCGTCGCAATGGGCCCGATTTGGGTGCGTGTCCATTGCCGCAATTCGGATGCCAGCGCCGTATCTGGCGCGACACCGGCGATCAAAGTGACATAGGCATAGATGCCCTGTCCTTTAATATCATGTGGGTAACCAACCACAGCGGCTTCGGCAACTTTTGGATGCGCCACCAATGCCGACTCGACTTCGGCAGTCCCCATGCGGTGTCCGGAAACATTTAGCACGTCATCAACTCGCCCTGTGATCCAGTAATATCCGTCTGCGTCCCGGCGGGCGCCATCACCGGTAAAATAGCGGCCCGGAAAGGTGGTGAAGTAGGTTTCGATAAACCGCTGATGATCGCCATAGACAGTCCGCATCTGTCCGGGCCAGGAATGGTCGATACATAAATTGCCATCAGCCGCACCATCCAGCAGATTGTTATCACCATCCACTAAAACCGGTTTAATGCCAAAAAATGGTCTTGTGGCTGACCCCGGTTTAGTTGGGGTGGCGCCAGGGAGTGGGGTAATCAGAATGCCACCGGTTTCTGTTTGAAACCAAGTATCAACAATCGCACAGCGTTCTTCGCCAACAATTTTGTGATACCACATCCAAGCTTCTGGATTTATTGGTTCGCCCACGCTACCCAGTAAGCGCAATGAAGATTTATCACAAGAAGCTACAGGAGCTTCACCTTCACGCATGAGTGCGCGAATGGCAGTTGGAGCGGTATAAAACATATTCACTCTGTGTTTTTCAACAATGCGCCAGAACCGCGAACTGTCTGGGTAAGTAGGCACTCCCTCAAACATTAATGTGATAGCCCCGTTGGCCAGTGGTCCGTAAATGATATAGCTATGTCCGGTGATCCATCCCACATCGGCAGTGCACCAGTAGATATCACCATCATGATAATCAAAAACATATTGATGCGTCATTGATGCATAAACCATGTATCCACCGGTGGTGTGTAACACCCCCTTTGGCTTGCCGGTTGAACCGGATGTGTAGAGGATAAACATCGGATCTTCGGCATTCATTTCTTCTGCCGGGCAATCGGCGGACGCGGCGCGCATGGCCTCTTCATACCAGACATCGCGCCCTTCGACCCAATCGACGGCACCACCGGTGCGTTTGACTACAATCACAGTGGTGCAGTCCGGGCAGCTTTTCAGCGCTGCATCAGTATTGGATTTCAAAGGAATCGGACGGCCACCACGGACACCTTCATCAGCGGTGATCACCATATTGGACTCGCAGTCCTGGATGCGTCCAGCCAGTGCATCTGGCGAAAACCCGCCAAATACCACCGAATGCACCGCACCGATACGTACGCAGGCCAGCATGGCGATGGCGGCCTCGGGGATCATCGGCATATACACGGTGATGCGATCGCCTTTTTTGGCGCCATTGGCTTTCAGCACATTGGCGAATTTACAGACATCTTCATGCAGTTCTCTATAGCTGATATGGCGCTGCTGATCCGGTTCATCGCCTTCCCAGATTATGGCTGTCTGATCACCGCGTTCGGCCAGATGCCGGTCAAGACAATTTGCCGCTGCATTCAGGCTGCCATCGGCAAACCAGTTGATGTGCAGGTTCTTGGCGTCATATGATACATCGCTGACTTGGCTGTATTGCTTGATCCAGTCGATGCGGTTGCCGTGCTTTGCCCAGAATGCATTCGGGTCGGCTATTGATTCGGCATAGAGTGCCTGATAGCCGTCGGCATCAATATGGGCATTTTTGGCTAGCGCATCACTTGGCTGAAATATCGGCTGCTGATCCATCGGTCCCCCCAAAAAAAACTCGGCCTTCAAACCATAGTCGCATGGCGTTGTATTTAGTTTTATAGCAGCCAGCGCAGATCGGCAAGTCCGGTTAGCCAAGTCTGGTTAATCCAATAATTCATCAATTGTATCCGGGTCATCATGCTCGATAATTTTTCGGGCGGTGGCGAAAGAAAATCCGGCACGCGCCATCGCGCCCAGATCGCGTTGCCGCCATTGCTGTGGGTCATGACGCAGATGCGAGGCGCTGGTGCGATTGGCGAATGGCCCCAGACGGCGACGTTGGGCAAACCTGATGGCGGCCTGTAAATCCGCATCGATACTGTCTTCATCCGCTTGGGCTAATGCCTGCATAATAGTGTCATCATCCAGCGCATGCTGGCGCAATCGCTGTCGTATGACTGCCTGTGACCGACCAAGCCGGCGTTGACTGCGCGCCGTTGTCACGGCGAATTGCCAATCGTCAATATAGCCAAGTTTGGCGCATTGATTGAGGGTTTGTTCGAGCGCGGCACGGATGTCCTGCGGGTCATAATCGGCCAGTTTACGGTCGGCAAAGCGTTGCAGAACCTGCGCCAGCTTATGGCGCGAACTGCTATAGCGGCCAAGGTAATGCACTGCCTTGTTCATCATGCGGACATCTGCCGGTTTGCGGGCCATTTTTGCTATTCACTGTCGTTTGACCGGCGCGTGTTACCACAGCGCCGACCGGGGTGATGGGAATGTCAAATCGGCATATAGGGTAATGGCTTTGCAGCAGAAACGCAAAACCCGGTGGCAAGCCCATTGCAGTTCACTTAAATGCACCCTATTTTGTGCCAATGAAACCAGTCAAACCTCTTGCGTCAAACGCTGGCACGCCGCCGCCTCACCCTTATTCTGACCGTATTCGGCCGATCACGATTGGGCGTATCAATCTGGTCGGGGTGATCACCCTCTACAGCCGTGAAGTTCAGCGATTTATGAATGTTGCGTTGCAAACATTGGCCGCACCAGTGATCACTTCGGTGCTGTTTTTGCTGGTATTTTCGGTGGCCATTGGGAACCGTGGCGATCTTGCTGATGGCGTTGATTTTGTCATATTTCTGGTGCCCGGCCTGATCATGATGAATGTCCTGCAAAACGCCTTTGCCAATACATCCTCTTCGTTGGTGATATCCAAGGTGCAGGGCAATATTATTGATCTGCTGATGCCGCCATTAGGGCCGGGCGAATTGTTGTTTGGTCTGGCGGCTGCCGGCATGACACGCGGGTTTTTCGTCGGCATTGTGACGGCTTTCACCTTGCTGTTTATCAGCGGTCAGGCGATGCCTGCGCATCTGACGATTGCGCTAGTCTATTTGCTTTTGGGATCACTTGCCATGTCATTTGCCGGTATCTTGGCTGGTATCTGGGCCAATAAATTTGATGAAATGGCGGCGATCACCAATTTCATTGTGCAGCCACTGACATTTCTATCAGGCACATTTTACTCGATTAACCGCTTGCCCGCGCCGTTTGATATGCTGGCGGCGTTGAATCCGGTTTTTTACACAATTGACGGTTTTCGCTATGGCATGATCGGTATCGCTGACCGCCCACTTTTAACTGGCTTTTTCACGCTTTGTGCGGTCAATTGTGTCATCGGTCTGTTGTGTTATCGCGCCCTGGCGACTGGCTACAGGCTGAAATCATGAGGCCGTATGGGTCGCCGGTTCGAAGCGCCGCCACCGGAAAGACAGAATGAAACAAGCAGAATAAATAGGGATATCGCATGCCAGACCAACAACTGCTCAACGGTATTTTGCCCGTACAGCATCTGCAACAGGCTATTCATGATGGCGCTATTTTGGCGGAACTACAGATCATTCCGGCACAATTGCAACCGGCCAGTCTTGATTTACGGCTTGCCGCTGAAGCCTGGCGTGTACAGGCATCATTTTTGCCGGGACATACAATGACGGTGGCCGATAAGCTGGCAAAATTTGCCATGCATAAAATTGATCTGACCGATGGTGCGGTGCTGGAGCGTGGCTGTGTCTATATCGTAAAGCTGCAGGAATCGCTGCGCTTGCCGAAAGGCGTGACGGCGATGGCCAACCCGAAAAGTTCGACCGGCCGTCTGGATATTTTCACCCGGTTGATTTGCGATTATGCCGCCGAGTTTGAATCGGTTGCCGACGGCTATACCGGCCCGCTCTATGCGGAAATTTCGCCGCGTACATTTTCCGTTTTGGTGCGTGCCGGGTCACGATTATCGCAATTGCGGCTGCGGCAGGGCGCTTCAGCTGTCTCTGATGATGCCATGCAATCGCTGCATTTAAATGTCGGTCTTTTGCGCGGTGCAGGATCGGCTGACATCGATATTCGTGATGGGGTGGGGCTGACGGTCAATCTGCAACCCGATGATAAAAGCGGCATGATCGGCTGGCGGGCCCGCAAGCATGCTGGCCTGATCGATATTGACGCGCCGGCAAGCTGTCCGGTTGATGCGTTTTGGGAACGTGTTGCCCCGTCTGATCTGGCGGCGGGTGGTCTGGTGCTCAATCCGGATGAATTTTATATTCTGGCAAGTCGTGAATTTGTCACTGTGCCGCGCGATCACGCCGCTGAAATGCGTGCCTATGATACCCGAGTCGGTGAATTCCGCGCGCATTATGCCGGCTTTTTTGACCCCGGTTTTGGCATGGCGGAACTTGGCGCCAGCCAGACCCGGGCCGTGCTTGAGGTGCGGTCGCATGATGTGCCGTTTCTGATCGAACAAGGGCAAACGGTGTGCCGGCTGGTCTATGAGCCGATGCTGGCAGAGCCGGAAGTGTTATATGGAAGTGCTGGATCAAACTATCAGTCGCAGGGCTTGCGCTTGGCCAAGCATTTCCGTCAGGATTAGCCCCTTTTGGCCGCTGCACGCGATGCAAATCGGCTGCCTGACTTGACAAACAGACTAAAAAATTGTCATTTCAAAGCTGTAATACATGGCCGCGCGGTTATGTGACGCCACCAGTGATATCAGCATCCGGTGATATCAGCATCGCTGGTGGTTTGATTTTTTTAGACAGCATAATTGCAGAGCCATTTTGCATGGACGACACACATCATATGACTGATTACGCTGCAGACACGGCGGTGATGAACACCTACGGACGGGCTGAAATCGCCTTTGTGCGGGGGCATGGCTGCTGGCTGGAAAGCGAAACGCATGAATCCTATCTCGATTGCGCCAGTGGCATTGCTGTCAATACGCTTGGACATGCGCATCCGCGGCTGGTCGCGGCGCTGCAGGAACAGGCTGGCCAATTATGGCATACGTCAAATCTATACCGCATTCCCGGTCAGGAAGCTGTCGCCAAAAAGCTGGCCTCACTAGCCGGGTTGGATCAGGTATTTTTTTGCAATTCCGGGGCAGAAGCGACCGAAGCGGCGGTGAAAATTGCCCGCCGTGCTGCCTATGAAAACGGCATGCCCGAGCGGATGACGATTTTATGTGCGAGCGGCGCGTTTCATGGCCGCACCCTTGGCATGTTGGCGGCGACTGACCGGCCGGCATTTCGTACCGGCTTTGGCCCAATGCCGGCTGGCTTTGATCATGTGCCATTTGGCAATATGAATGCGCTGCGCGCGGCGATGGGGCCGCATGTTGCCGCAGTGATGATTGAGACGGTGCAGGGCGAAGGCGGCGCAAAACAGGTGCCGGATCATTATCTGGCAGATGCGCGCGCTGCGGCGGATGAATTTGGCGCGCTGCTGATTGCTGATGAGGTGCAGGCGGGCATCGGCCGAACCGGGCATTTGTTCTCGTTTGAGGCCAGCGGTATACAACCCGATATTGTCGCTTTGGCCAAAGGTCTGGCTGGCGGCTTTCCGGTTGGCGCGGTGATTGCGTCGGCGGCGGTGGGGTCGGCGATGACGCCGGGAACGCATGGGTCGACATTTGGTGGCAACCCGCTGGCGATGGCGGCGGCGGCGGTGGTTCTTGAGGTGCTGACCGAAGATGGGTTTATGCAGAATGTCCGCGACCGAGCCGCCTATCTTGATGCGGCGTTGAACGGCTTGCACAATGCTTTCCCTGCGGCGATTAGTGAAATTCGTGGGCGCGGGTTTTTGCGTGGTATTTGTCTTGCCGATCATATTGATGTGATGGCGCTCGTGGCGGCGCTGCGTGACGATCATGTGTTATGTGTTCCGGCGGCTGAAAATACGCTGCGTTTATTGCCACCATTGATCATCAGCCGTGACGAAATCGATATATTGATGGTGGCGCTTCACCGGCAGCTTAACGCCGCCTGAATGATACACCGGTGAACTGGAGCCAAGCAGCATGCGGCATTTTCGTGATTTAAAAGATTTTTCAGCAGATACACTGCACCAAATGCTGGAGCATGCGCGGGTGTTGAAACAGGCGCAGCGTTCCGGCACCGGCCATGAAAAACCGCTGGCCGGCAAAACGATTGCGATGATTTTTGAAAAACCGTCAACGCGGACGCGGGTATCTTTCGAGGCCGGCATTGCCCAGCTGGGTGGTTCAGCATTGGTGCTGTCGGCGCAGGATTTGCAGCTTGGTCGTGGTGAAAGCGTTGAAGATACCGCGCGCGTCCTGTCGCGCTATGTCGATGCGATCATGATCCGCTGTTTTGAGCATGACACGATGATGACGCTGGCGGCAAATGCCACGGTGCCGGTCATTAATGCGCTGACAAACAGGTCGCATCCCTGCCAGTTGATGGCGGATTTGCTGACCATGATCGAATATCACGGGCCGCTGGCTGGTCAGACAGTGGCATGGCTTGGTGATGGCAATAATGTCGCCGCCAGCTGGGTTGAGGCGGCCGCCCTGTTTGGCTTTCAGCTGCGCATGGCCTGTCCGCATAATTATGCACCGCCCGTCGAATTGCTGGCGTGGGCGCGGGCAAATGGTGGCGATATCATGTTGACCGAAGATGTAGCCGAGGCCGTTGATCAGGTGCAGAGCGTGGTGACCGATGTATGGGTGTCGATGGGTCAGGAAGGCGGCAGCCAGCAACAGGATCTGGCGGCCTATCAGGTCAATGAACAGGTGATGAAACGGGCCGCTGGTGATGCTATTTTTATGCACTGCCTACCGGCAAAACGGGGTTTGGAAGTGTCCGCGGCGGTCATTGACGGCCCGCAGTCTGTGGTGTTCGACGAAGCTGAAAACCGTCTGCATGCACAAAAAGCGATTTTGGCCTGGTGCGTTGCCGGCGATGAATGATAGCAGCGCAGCGATGCGCGAACGGCGTTGGTATTTTTGTTTTGGGACAGGGTAATGCTTAACGATAACATACCGGCCGGATCACAAATTCTGCCATTTTATCTTGCTGACGGGTCAAATGATACGGCCTTGATACGTGGCCGTATGGCGTCTGTCGGCACGGCTGCCGAGGGTATTATTGAGCGTCATGCCTATCCGGATCCTGTTGGCCATTTACAGGCAGAAGCCCTCGCTCTGGCCGCGTGTCTGTCAAGTACATTGAAATTTGATGGGGTGTTTACCTTGCAGGCCAAGGGCGATGGTCTGGTGCGGACATTATTTGCAGATATCACGCAAGCCGGTGATTTGCGCGGCTATTGTGCGCTTGACGATGACCAGAGCCAGCTCACTAAGATACGGCTGGCCCAGCCAAATGATCAGGCGGTGAATATCGTGCCGCTGATGGGTGGTGGCTATATCGCTTTTACCGTTGATGATCGGGATACTGGCGGACGCTATCAGGGTATTGTTGAGCTTGATGGCCCCCATTTAAGCGATGCCGCGATGCGCTGGTTTGAAAATTCCGAACAGACCGATACTATGGTGCTATGCGCCGCGGATAGGGGTGAGACCGGCTGGCAGGCGTCGGCGCTGATGTTGCAACGCATTGCCGCTGACGGCGGTGACGCCGCGCCAACCGGTGATGCCAAAGCAGCCAGTGATGATGCCTGGCACACGGCGAAAACCCTATTGTTATCAGTGACCCGTGGCGAGTTGCTGAACCCGGATCTGACCCCGGAGCAGATTATTTTCCGGCTGTTTAATTCAATGGCGCCGCATGTGGCGCCGGCCCGCCGGGTGAATGATAAATGCCGCTGTGATGTCACCAAAATTGAGACAATGTTGAGCCAGCTGAGCGTTGATGACGTGAATGATCTGGCAGACGAGGATGGGGCGCTGCATATAACCTGTGAATTCTGCAAGACTGAACGTGTTTTCAACAAAAATGATTTGCCAGATTTTAAGCCATAATTTCCAGCTATAATTTTTGGCCATAAAATGCACCAGCCAGATGAATTGTCGGTTGGCTTTTTTGGATAACTGATTCATCATAATCTGTGTGGATTGTGCGCGGCCAGGAACCGGGAAACGAAAATGCGGCCTATACGACTTTTGGTGATCATGTTGATGGGTTTTGCCGGGCTGGCTGCATGTCAGACAATAGCCCCAACCCCGCCTGTCACAACGGCTGATAAATTTGCGCCGCTGGCGATAAATGCGCGGCGGCTTGAAATCATTGATAACTGGCAGATGACGGTCGAAGCACCCTATGTCGGGCACCGTGCCCAAACATTGCCAAGCAACCTGTTGGCTGACTGGGCGGCACAGGTTCTGCAACCAGCCGGTGGCAGCGGTGAACTGATCTTTGATATTTTACGTGCCTCGGTCATACGTATTGAATTGCCGATGAAGGCTGGCATTACCAATTTTCTGACCGATCAGCAGGAAAGTAAAATCAAGGCAGAGTTTGTTGTTAACATCATGTGGCTACAACCGGTTGGTGGCACGCAGGCACGGGTGGAATTGCGGGCTGATCATTCGGCAACGATTGCTGAGTCGGCGACTGCGAATGATCTGCAGACCACCATTCAGACAGTGCTGATGGCGGCGTTAACGACGCTTGACCAACAGGCGCGTGTTGAACTCGCGAAAATAAATAAAATTACGTTGCCCTAAAATCGAATTAGTTTGTCCAGTGTGTTCTGTTTAAATTATTCTCTTTTTCTGGTGCTTAAATCTCGAGCGGGCTGCAAAATAGTGTTTGAGCTGTGTTATTTTGGATCGATGTTTCCAAGAAAATTAGCGAGCTCTGCAGCGACTCTGCCTGTCTGTTCAATGTGTTGAAAGTGCCCACAGCCTTCCAATACTACAAATTTTGCATTTGGTAATTTTCCAGCCATTTCCCGGCTTAAGTGGATAGGCACCATGCGATCACAATCAGAGGCAATTACCAGCACAGGAACCAAAATTTCTTCCAAGCGGTTGTCTACATCAAACCTGCTACAGGCAAGAAAATCTCCGTGTACAGTTCTTGATCCCGCACCCAGTATTCTTTGCTTAGCCTTTTCCTTAAAATATGTCGCCATTTGCTGACTATCTGCGATAGCCCCAGTTTTTTTATGCCAAGAATATTTTACGATATTGTCAACAGTTGCTTCAAAAGTATTTTGCAAACCTTCGAGGATAGCATCGGTGACAATCATCTTACTCGCACCACCAATTGCCACAACCGAACAAATGCGCGAGCGTCTACTCAATGCAGCGTTTAACGCAATGGCAGCACCCATAGAGTGACCAACTAAGCATACGTTTTCAAGTTCCATCGCGTCTAGGAAATCTATGACGTCACTTGAATATTCGTCAATGTTCGACTTACTCTCGCCGTCTGATTTTCCATGCCCGGGCAAATCAAGCGCATAAATCGAATAATCATCCAACCCAGCATTGAAGAGCTTGATTACGCCGTGGTTACTTGGCGTCAATCCCATTGATTTAGCCTGAGCGTTTGCGCTGCGCCATGCCTTAGGCCAATCAATCTCTTGCCCGCCAGCGCCGTGAATTAAAACTATCGTGGAGTTGCTATTGCCGCTAGAAACACCGTTATAACTATATGATATATCATAATTTTTAATTTCGACTTTTGGCATCAGCTTGACCCCATAAAAAAGCTTATTTAGTCGCTTGGATCGCTGGAGAGGGATCGGATTACAAGATCGCTGAAAACATCTCCGATATCCTCAGGAGATTGCAAACCATCAGGCTTGAGCCATAAGCATGAGTAAAAATACATCCCTAAAAGGCCTTTCACAGCGATTTTGTCGACTTCTCTGAATACATTTTGCTGGACACCTTCCTCTATCGTTTTAGACCAGATTTGTTGGTACTCTGCATGCATGCACATAACGTCGTGATGCCGTGAGCCTGTCAAAGACTGCACCTCCCTAAAACAAACGACTATTTCTGATAAGCTGTTGCTTATTACGGACATCAAATGTCTGCTCAGCGCGCGTAAGCGCGAAACAGGATCTGGATACTCTCCTGTAATCCTATGACCAGACTCAACAAGTTCAGAGATGTACTGTGACGCAATTTCGTGAAGAAGGCCTTCTTTGCTCTCTATGTGGTGGTAAAGTGTCCCACGACCAAACCCCGAAGCCGCTCCAATTTCTGCGACGCCAACTCCATTGTAGCCTTTTTTTGCGAACAAAGAAGCTGCCACTTTAGTTATCTTTTTTGCCTGTTCTGTTTGTCTCAATTTTCTACCGCTCGCTAATTATTAATTTTATTGTACCGTTTGGTCTAGACAGCTTATTAATTTCATTGTACCGTTTGGTCTGTACAATAAAGACTAACCCGTCGGTAAATCAGATAACAACCTGTATTTTGCCCTTTTTTAAACCAGCTTTAAAATAATGTAAGCGATTTATATGTCGAACATAGTAAAAAAAGGTGGTTGGGCAGGAGTGGTAAACGGCCAGCCAAAAATTGGGCAATTTATTGAGCGCTGTCGAATTACTAAGATGAACGATATACATGCGTTTACTGAGATGACTGGTGATAAAAATCCCATTCATTATGATGAGGAGCTTGCCAAGAAAACCCCGTTTGGAAAGCTGATAGTGCAAGGTGGTGTGACGACCGGACTCCTCAATGCTTGTGTTGCAGAAGACCTGCCCGGGCCAGGCACGGTGTTTTTATCAACTGAACTTAAATTTTTAAAAGCAGTGGGAGTAGGAGAAGAGTTAACTGCTCGGGTCGAGATTGAGTCCGTGAGAGACGACAAACCCATTTGCAAGTTGAAAACCACTATTACCGACAGTGCTGGCGACCTTTGTGTTGATGGCACCGCTACTACCTACACTATGGCGCTCGAGGGTCTGTAATAGGAAGAACATTCTCTAAAGTAACGTTAAAAGAAAAACTGATAAGCAGGAGTTATAATATGTCAGAAGAGATGGAACTTGAAGGTGAGTGGGTAATGGGTTGGCCCGATCGTAAACGGGCCCGTGTAATGCCTAGTAAAGACTCTGAAGGACGGACTATATTTGCACGTTCGCCAGTACTCGATCTAGAGGGAGTGCTGACACCAACTGACGCTTATTATGTGATCGCGCAACTCAATATGCCTGATCCGGTTCACCCAGATGACTTCTCTTTTACAATCGGCGGAATGGTTGATAACCCAATTGAGTACACTCTCGAGGAAATTCGGAAGTTTCCGGGGCGCACGGTTCGTGCAGTGACCGAGTGTGCAGGAAATGACGGTGAATTCTGGGACTATATCGAGGAAGGCAAAAACGTGCCAAAGCCCTCTTTGCGTGTTGTTCAAGCTGAAGAGGGCGGCTGGCGTCAGTCCGGAGAAGGTGAAGAGGCTCTGGACATAAATAACATCCTTCAGTCCATTCCAACTACCGGTCTGGTTAGTGGTGGTGAGTGGACTGGGGTGTCATTTAAGACCATACTTGAGCGTGCTGGCATTCAAGAGGGGGCGGTTTCTGTCGCTCTACATGGCTGGGACGAAGGCAAACCTGACCCAGTGACCCAATATCTCTCAGTTGGACGCACTGACTTCGACGTGGTTGACCCTGGTATCATCAATTACGCAAAGGCAATGCCGATAGAAAAAGCCCTTCATGAAGACACAATATTAGCATGGGCTCACAATGGTGAGTATTTAACACATGTGCATGGCGCACCATTGCGATTAGTTGTCCCGGGTTGGGCCGGAAATTGGTGGGTAAAATGGATAGATAGAATAGAGGTGCTCGATCACACACCAGACTTCTATTATCAGACACACTATTTTGTGAGCGGCAAGTCGCCTGAGGATCCTGACAAAAAGCCTATGAAAGTTCTTGGGGTCAAAGCGTTAATCACTTCACCGCGAGACGATGATGGTCCTATCAAGTGTGGCACGCACGCTATAACCGGCCGAACCTGGAGTGGTGAGGGCGCAGTGACTCGTGTTGAAATAAGCACTGACGGAGGAGAGAACTGGGACGATGCAACCATAGAGGAGTCGAATGACCGTTGGCTATGGCGGCGCTTCCATTATGTATGGGATGTCGCCGAACCAGGGCAGTATAAAATAATGGCGCGTGGAACTGACGAAAAAGGTCGAATCCAGCCAACCATGGACTGGAATTTTCAGCGTAAGCACTTTGACGGTATCGTGCCTGAGATAATTACTGTTGAGAAAGGGTGATTTTCCTATGAAGATTGCGGTGTGTGTTAAACAAATCCAGAATCCTGAAATTCCATCAGCTCAATTTCGCATTGATGAGGAAGCGAAAGTCTTGATTCCAGTATCTGGGTTGTCACCTGTTCTCAGCCCATTTGATGAACAAGCAGTTGAAGCTGCTCTCAGGATACGTGACCGGGCGGGAGAGGATGCAGACGTCGAGATAACCATTGTGACTATCGCGTCAAAAGGCGTTCGCGCCCCTATCAAGGCGGCGCTCGCTCTGGGTGCTGATAATGCCGTTTTGCTCAGTGACTCGGTGTTTGATGGAGGCGGTGGATACGTCACCGCCCGCAATTTGGCTGAGGCAATCCGCACCATTGGTGATGTGGACTTGATTTTGACTGGGCGTCAAGCTGCCGATGGGGATGCTGGTGTGGTTGGACTCGGAATAGCCGAAATTCTGAATATCCCAGCCATCACTTTTGCCCGTGATGTGCAGGTCAATGATGGTGTCGTCACGGTCCAACGTGTTCTTCAGGACGGCATTGAGACAGTAGAAGCAGATTTGCCAGCGTTGGTAACTATCTCCAATGAGTTAGGTAAAGTCCGCCATGCTTCAATGCGTGAAACGATGCGTGCTGCTAAGAAACCAGTTAACGAATGGACACCAGAAGACATAGGCCTTGATGGGGGGCAGGTGGGTAATTCTGCTGTGCGTTACAAGCGGGAGCGTCTCTATGTTCCAGTAAACGATATAGAGTGTGAGTTCATTAGTGGTGATACACCAGCTGAGATAGCTGCCACCCTTGCCAGGCACATGCGTGACGCAAAGTTAATATAGGATCAAAAGATGACTGAAAAAAATAATGGTGTGCTCGTAGTTGTAGAGGTGGCAGAAAGTCAACCAGTCGATTTAGGCTTAGAGATGTTAGGGTTGGCGAGGCGGCTCACCGACGGGCTGGGTGGTGTCGTCACCGCTGTTGCTTTTGGTGCTGGCTTAGAAAATATCGGTGAGATACTGATTGCACGCGGTGCAGATCAAGTTTTAGTCAATGATAATACAATATTCTCTGACTTTCATGCTGAAGCCTGGTTGCCAGATTTATCCAAAATAATTAGTGAGGTGGCGCCTGATATTGTCCTCATTGGGCATTCGGAGCCGGGAACTGACCTAGCCCCACGTCTAGCCTTCCGCCTTGATGTTGATGTCGCTACCGGTTGTGAGTCAATCGAGATAGTCAATGGACGGCCACACATGACCCGAAGTTGCTTTGGTGGTCTTGCGCGCGAGGTGGTCACTTTTTCCAAGACACCTGCCCTGGCCACTATTCGCTCGAAAAGCCAACAGGCTCTGGAACCTATGATGGAGCGTGTGGGAGAGGTTCAACAAGTTAGTTCAATTCTCGACGAGAGTTCCATACGTACTCGTGTTGTCAGCCGTGAAACAGAAAAAGCTGATGGTGCAAAGATGGAGAGTGCAAAAATTGTGATTGGCGGAGGTCTCGGTTTAGGCGGTCCAGAGGGATTTAAAACGCTTAATGAAATTGCAGAATTAGTTGATGGAGCTGTTGGCGCCAGTCGCGCAGCCTGTGATTTGGACTGGTGCCCACGTTCTTACCAGATTGGATTGAGTGGACGCACGGTCGCGCCTGAACTATATCTTGCGGTAGGGATTTCTGGTGCGAGCCATCACATGGCGGGCTGCGGCAACTCCAAAACAATTGTCTCTGTTAATACTGATCCAAAAGCAGAAATTTTTAAATCATCTCGTTTTGGTATAGTTGGAAATTCTCAAGAAATAATGCCCGCACTGGCCGAAGAAATTAGAAAGCTGAAGGCTTGAAAAAAAGAGCAACGGACCGTTGGAGGAGATTATTTCAATAGTTTGATTCTTTTGCCTTCCGAGATTTAATTCCTGATTTAGACATTGTGCGCAAGATTTCTAGTTTTATCTTGCAGAGTAAAGGGGATCGAAAGCTTCGATCCCCTAACGTTATCAGATTAGAACCTCGTTATTAACAGCAACTCTTTTCGATGCTGTCTTGGGCACAGAAACAAGTTTTTGCAGGCACAATGTCAGCACGAGAGCTGCGTTCATTGAACAATGCGGTGACCTCGGCTAGTTCCTCAGGCGCATCGCCACGCGCTTCGAGACAGAGTTTGAGACCTAGCAAGCCCCACATGTTGTCTTTCCAAAGCTTAATGTCGGCACGGTAGACGGCTTCGGCTTCTTCAATCTCGCCTTGTTCAAAAAGCAGTGCACCAAGGATGTGGCGTACAGGTTGCATCTGTCCCCATGGCTCGTTATACGCGAGGTTAAGTGAGAGATTGACACCACGACGTAGATGGTCGAAAGCCGCAGTAAAGTCATACGCTTCACCCTTTTCCTTGGCTAGAAACTGTTTTCGGTATTCAATTTCACCATCCAAAACAGCAGCATTGACCAGATGAATACAAGGACCATCATCCGGATCTTGGTACATCAAGTTGTTGTGCAGCACACGGCCGGCAAGCGCTGGATTTTTAAGCGCTTCATAAAAGAGTGCCTGTTCTGCCTCTGCCTCTGCCACCATGCCCTTGGAGGCATAGGCAACACCACGAGCGTAGTGTTGCGTTACTATGGTGGAAGCGAAGACTTTCTTGTCTGAGACGGTTGGTTCAGCGATTATATCATCCCACATACCAAACCGAATCATAACGTGGTAGGGCAATGCGACATAGGACTCGAGGAAGATCGCGCCCATTGGTATGATGCCTGCAAGCATAAATTGTACGCCTGAATTTTCGTCACCTGCGGGGTTTGCAGCCGCCGCCTTTCGCGCATACTTGAGAGCGATTTCATATTGGCCTTCAAACATTGCGCACCAAACCACAAAGTGATGGTTGTGCATTCTATAAAATTTGTAGAATTGCGACTCGTTGCCACTGAGCTCGACGTATTTATCATCGGCTTCTACAGCAGCTATATTACATTCCATGCCCTCTTTCCACTGTCCAACCCAAGCATCGATATGAGAAGGCATGTGTACGAGATGACCCATACCAGGCATTGCGGTGCGGAGCACATTAGCTGCGGGTAAAGCTCGTTCTGGGAATGGGGACAACTCCAAACAGTGACAATATAGGTGGCACAATGCGATGTGTTCTTTCGCGCCTTCGACGTTCTCAAAGGCGTCTTCCATGACTTTAACGCAAGTTAGCGTGTTTTCATCAGCAGGGGTGATCTCACCAGTCTTGGTGTTCTTGTCCCAAAGCTGCCATGCTTTGAGGTTCATGAGCGCCTCAACATAAATTGCAGCAACGTCTAAGTTGCCCTTGTACTTCTCGTAAAGAGGAGCCATCGCGGCTGCAAATGCAGCATTGAGTTCTGGCGTGTTGCCCATGTTAAGCACTGACGGGTCTGCTGCATCACGTGCCTCTTCTGAGTGACGCTCAGCCAGTGCATCTATCAGATCCTGTTCTAATTCTGAACATCCCGCTTTTAGGGAGATAGCCTGTTGAATAGGATCGTAGCCCGATCCCAAGCCAGGCGTCCAGTTGTAGTTTGATGAAACACAATATGCGATTCCCCAGTATGCCATTGCGCAGTTGGGATCAAGTTCGGCTACCTTCATGTAGCAAGCAATCGCTTGTTCATGGTTAAAATTCAGCATATGCCCGAAGCCCTCGACGAACATTTTCTGTGCATCTTCATTCGCGCAGGTAACAGTTGTGGCGAATGAATAGTTTGATGGTTTTCCAAAATCATAATTTGCGGGTGCTAAAGACATCGTGACCTCCCCTGCTTTATTTTTTTGTGTTTCTCACAGTTTTACTGTACAGACCAAACGGTACAATACAAGTAGTAAAGCATCATTTTATTCATTCACGCTTTCCGCTATTTTTTTTGAATGTTGAAAAAAGCCCCAAAGGATTATTGGCATTAACTTTATATAACTGGATTCATTACTGATTTAGCCTCTCAATTAGAGCATAGAACATTAAAAATTTATTAGAGAATGATCACGACTGATCAAAATATCTATAAGTAAGGAGGTATTAAAAATGAAAAAAGTTAGACATTACCTGGCAGGGTCGATTTTTGCCGTACTGGGCATCATATTTTTTTATTTAGACGTTACCCCTACGGTGGATCAGATGGATCATGGCATGCAAATGGACTATGCCCCAACCGGACACGATGTTAAATTATTAGGCTTTGGAGAAATGACGTGGATGTGGTTCACGATGGCTCTGGTGCATTTCTTTTTAAATAACCGTTGATTTAGGTTCTGTGAGGGTCAAGTTAGAGGAACCCACGAACACCATTTCCCGGAAACTTTCTTCGGAGTCAGGCGCATCTAGGTCCTACACGAATGGTTTCAGACTAGAGAAACCTTTTACGTCTAAGCGGGGCGGGGCTCAGCGTTGCCAGAACGCCGGACTCAGCATCACAAGAACGGTGAAAATTTCCAGTCGTCCAAGTAGCATGCCAAAGGACATCACCCATTTTGCTGAGTCAGGCAGCGATGAAAAATTGCCATCAGCGCCGATGACCACGCCGAGGCCGGGGCCAACATTGCTGATCGAGGTGGCCGCACCGGACAAAGCTGTGACAAAATCCAGCCCCATCATGCCCAATAAAATGGCAATCACCACAAATCCAAGAATATAGAGATAGAAAAACCCCATAACCGAATCCATCACCTCTGGGATGACCGGGCGGCGGTTGTAATAAGCCAGCACCACAGCATGTGGGCGCAACAGCCGGCTGATTTGCACCCGCGCGGTGGCGGCCAGCACCTGCAAACGAAACACTTTGATGCCGCAAGTTGTTGACCCGCCGCAGCCGCCGATAAACATGGTCATCAGCAAGACCGTCGAGGCAAATCCACCCCATGCCGAATAATTGGCGCTGACATAGCCAGTGCCGGTCATAATCGATACGGCGTTGAAGCTGGACTGGCGAAAGGCATTGCCAAAACCCTGCCCGGTTTGCGTTAGATGCCAGCTGAGCAAGATGACCAACCCAGCCACCAAAATCAAAAACAAGCGCACCTGCGGGTCATTCATTAGGCTGCGCCAGCCGCCGCGAGTCAGCGCCAGATAATGCGCAAATGGCAAACTGCCGACAATCATGCCAAAAATGATGATCCATTCGATGGTGACCGAGTCGAATGCACCAATAGAGGCGGTGCGGGTCGAGTAGCCGCCGGTGGCAAGCGTCGTCATCGCATGCGTCACCGCATCAAACATATTCATCCCGGCAAGGCTCAGCATGATCGCCCATAGGGCCGTCAGACCGGTATAGATAAGCCCGATGCCACCGGCCAGTTGCGTTGCGCGTGGTACAACATTTTCTGCGCGCTCGTAGGATTCAGTGCGAAACAGCTGCATGCCGCCAACCGAAAGCATCGGTAATACCGCCATCGCCATCACCACGATACCGACCCCGCCAAGCCATTGCAGCAGAGCCCGCCACATCAAAATGCCGGGTGACGCAATTTCAATATAGGGCAAGATTGTCGAACCCGTTGTGGTGATGCCAGAGACGGATTCAAACACCGAGTCGGTCAGGCTGAGATTCAATTCGCTAAAGAGGAATGGCAGCGCACCAAAAATGCCAATCAGAAACCACGCACCATTGGTCAGTAAAAACGCCTGCCTTAAGTCAAGATCAAGGGCTTCGCGCCGGTTTGTGGCGAGCCAGACAGACACCCCGAAAAAGGCGGTCAAAAGTGCAGACAGGGCAAATATCTGCCATTCACCCGAACCCGAATATAAATCAACACACATCGGAATCAGCATGGAAGCGGCCAATACCGTGGTCAAAAGTCCCAAAATATTTAAGACTGGTGACAGTTGCATGCAGGTAACCTCAGCACCACAGGTTGGTTTGGACAGGCTTCATGGCGCGATCTAACCAAGCCGCGCCTGTTCAAGGAACCGCCGCTGCAAATTTGTGTCACTTTCAAACACACCGGTAAAACGCGTTGTGACCATTGACACATCCGGTTTGCGTACGCCCCTTGTCGTCATGCATTGATGCTGTGCATCAATCAAAATGGCCACGCCTTTCGGCTGCAACACAGACTGGATGGTCTCGGCAACCTGTGCGGTCAGCGTTTCCTGCGTTTGCAGACGGCGCGCGAAGCTGTCGATAACCCGCGCCAGCTTTGAAATGCCAACAACACGCCGGTCTGGCATATAGGCGATATGCGCTGCCCCTAAAATCGGCACAAGATGATGTTCACAATGGCTTTCCATACGGATATTGCGCAACATCACCATGTCATCATAGCCCTCGACATCTTCGAAGGTGCGCTGCAATAAATCGGTCGGATCTTCTCTATATCCTACACAAAATTCTTCCCAGGCCCGGACCACGCGCTCAGGCGTGCCGACCAGACCTTCACGACCGGGATTCTCACCCATCCAGCGCAACAGCAATTCAACCGCCGCTTCAGCTTCGCTGCGGCTAGGGCGTTGGATGTCAGTCGCTGTCGAGGTGGCTTTTTCCTCAGTAAGGTCTTTGCTCTCGCCAGTGTCGTATGGTGTCATCATTTGCTTTGCCGCATCGTTACAAAGTTAAAACCCATCATGGAAGGCCAAGTTTATGACCAAAACCACGCAACAATGCAACCGATATTGGGCAGGTTGCGGCAAATGGTCAATCTGGTTGTTATTGCAGTCGGTTTTTCCCATTGCCTGTCTGTGACGGTGCCAAATCAGCGAGCAGCGGTAAAATTTCAGCTTGTCGGATGGTATGAAAATGGGCAGTATGCGGCCGGATGCGGGTGTAGCTCAGTTGGTAGAGCACGAGCTTCCCAAGCTCGGGGTCGCGGGTTCGAACCCCGTTGCCCGCTCCAGTTTTCATCCCGCTCCAGTTTTTACAAGGGGATTTTATGTGAAGCAGCACAGCTGACGGTGATCAGGCTGCCGCATGTCAAATCCAGATCTCAAATCCAGATGTCAAATAAAGAGGAATGATATGAGCGACGCTGTGAATGCGCAAAAAGCGCCAATGCCTGTCGAGGTTGAAGAAGGTAAAAATTATTTCTGGTGCGCCTGTGGCAAAAGTGCAAAACAGCCATTTTGCGATGGCAGCCATAAAGATACCGGCATCTCGCCAGTGAAATATACGGCCGAAGCCAGCAAAAAAGTGTTTTTTTGTGGCTGCAAACAATCGGCAAAGGCACCGTTATGTGACGGCACCCACAGCAAATTATAAGCAGGTTTTTAAACGCTGATAAACTCTGCCCGGTTTTTTGCTGGCTTGCCCGGCGTGACCGGGCATATCAAATAACAGGTGAATGGGGCTAGCGTAAATATGTCGCCAGAAATGTATGCGTGCGGGCTCAGGCCAGCACCGCATCATCCTGACCATACCGCCCGCCCGTTGGGTTGGCAAAAGCGTGACCGGCGGTATACCAATGCGGTGTCAGCAAATCCTGTTTGCCGGCTGCGCGCAGACGCTGCTGAAACGCCCCGACCATCTCCGGGTTAATCGATTTATCGAGCGTGCCAAAATGGCCAAGTAACGGGGTCTGCAGCTTTGCCAGCTCATCTGTGCCAGCTGTCACCCGGCCATAATAGATCACCGCGGCGTCCAGATCATTTGCCAGCGCGGCATTGAGGCTCCAGCCGCCACCAAAACACCATCCCAGGGTAGCGGTCTTGCCATTGCCGGCTGCTTTCGCCCAGCGCACCCAGTGACTGATCGTGGCACCAGCTTCGTCGCTTTTGACAGCCCGTGTCTGGGCTCTGGCCTGATCCCGATCGGTCGCCACTGATCCGTTGAATAAATCAATGGCCAGCGCATGAAAGCCGGTGGCGCGGATATCTTCGGCCATCGCCTTGATATTGTCATTCAACCCCCACCATTCGTGAATTAAGATCACCACCGGCGCCGCCGCATTATCGGCTTTGGCAAAATAGGCTGATACATCTTTGCCGGCACTGGTGCGTTCGGTGATCATCATCCCCTTGCTGGCTTCGGCATGCGCAAGATCAACATCGGCCAGGATTGTCGCGAGTGGCAGCGCCATTAATCCTTGCATAAACAAGCGCCGGTCGCTGGCTGACACGGTTGGTCGGTCTGACCCTTGTGGGTTACAATTTTCGATATCACACATGGCACCCTCACAGATTTGTCTGGTTGTATGGGCAGCTTGTCGGCCGGTTGATGGCTGCCGGTAAAAGGCTGCCGATTAGTGGCTTTCGGTGATCTGCCCGTATCCACAGCTATACGCTGATTTGCCGCCCGGCAGAAGTGGTAAGATGACATGGCGTTCGTTTTTTGCGGCGTTCGGTGGCGTCTAAGGCTTGAATTACCGCAGCAGACAGGGTATGTCTGCAGCCAATTCAGTAAATTAGCAGGCACGCCGCCGCAGCCTCGTTTCGCGCGGCCCCGCCTGACCAGCGGCAGACACCAGTTTGATGGTGGATTCCCCAACATCTGTAGACAGGAGAAATTTATGAAGCTTGCCAATCTCAGCGGAAAGACAATTGCCATTATGGTTGCCAGTGGTTTCGACGAAACCGGGTTCATCGCGATCCAACGTGCGATGATGCAGGCCGGGGCAAAATTAAGAATCATTTCGCGTGAAGCAGGCTTAACAAATGCATGGAATGGCACCGGTTGGGGCATGTCCTATCCGGCAGATTCGACATTATCAACCGCTTTGGCGATTGATTATGACGGGCTGATTGTTCCGGCTGGCAAACGCCATATTGATACGCTGCAAAATGAAGCCCATGCCAAACGTGTATTGCGTGCCTTTTTGCGCGAGGATATGCCGGTGTTGTTGCAGGGCGAGGCGACGGCTTTGCTGCAATTGATTGATGACGCCGCAGACCGGCCACATGCCACTGCCGATGATGTCACCGCCGATGGTGCTAATGCAGCACCGGTTGTTGATGGGCGTTTGGTGACCGTCGCTGCAGCCAGTGCTGAACTGCTTGATCTGCAAGCGTTTGACGCGGCGGTTGGCGCGGCACTTGACGAAAGCTGTGCGGCGTAACGCTGCCAAAATTCTGAACGAGTCATTATGGCCAGTACAAAACAAGCATCGGCGTCTAACCTGCCATCACCCTGCATTTCGGTGTGCCAGATGGATCCGGCGGACGGTGTTTGTCTTGGCTGTCATCGTACCCGCGCGGAAATCGCCGCATGGGGCAGCATGGGTGAAGCTGACCAGTTAAAGCTGCTCGATATTTTAAGTGAGCGCCGCGCCGCAGCAACCGGTGCCAAACGCCGTCGCCCGCGCCGTTCGCAGCAGCGTCTGGTTTTGTGATTGCCCGGTGCGATACAGCATACATCGCGCGGCCAGCATCAAATGACTCGCCGCACATAACTATGCTAATGGTGATCATGCTAATGGTTTTTCGAAAGGTGTCTGGACATGACGTCTAATCCGCTTGCCGACATTATTGCCAGCAAGGGCTGGTGTGTTGCTGATGGTGCCACCGGCACCAATCTGTTTGCCCGCGGGCTGGAAACTGGCTATCCGCCGGAATTATGGTCGGTTGAACGGCCGGATGATATTTTGTGGCTGCATAACAGTTTTCTTGACGCCGGATCTGATTTGATCCTGACCAATTCTTTTGGTGGCACCAGCTTTCGGCTGAAATTACACCATGCGCAGGATCGTGTGAGCGAGCTCAACATCGCCGCCGCCAGACTGGCACGCCAGTCAGCTGACGCGCATCTTGCCAAAACCGGCCGGCAGGTTGTCGTGGCCGGGTCGATGGGGCCGACCGGCGAGTTGTTTGAACCGCTTGGCCCATTGACGCATAGTGACGCTGTGCAGGGTTTTGCCGAACAGGCCAACGCTTTGGCCGAGGGCGGTGTCGATGTCCTTTGGATCGAAACCATGTCATCTAACGAGGAAGTGGCAGCGGCGATCGAGGCGGCCAAGCCAACCGGCCTGCCGATTTGCAGCACCATGACATTTGATACAGCAAGCCGTTCGATGATGGGTGTTATGCCGGCGGATTTTGCCAGCTTTGCGGTGGCGCAAGGCGCCGATTTTATTGGTGCCAATTGTGGTATCGGGCCGGCGGAACTGATGCATTCGGTTCAGGGCATTCTGCCGGCTGCCGGCAATAAACCAGTCGTGGCAAAAGGCAATTGCGGTATTCCGGCCTATGTTGATGGCGCGATTCACTATCATGGAACACCTGAATTGATGGCCGAATATGCGCTGTTTGCGCGCGATGCCGGGGCGCAGATTATCGGCGGCTGTTGTGGCACCAGCCCGGCGCATGTCGCGGCAATGGTGACCGCGCTTGACGGCACCGCCAGGCGGCCCTTTGATGCAGCAGCCATGACCATTGCGCTTGGCGAGGCCTGGGCCGGGCTGAACACAGCTGGCCCAGCGGCAGGCGATAAACCGCCGCGTGGTGGCCGACGTGGACGGCGGCGCTAGCGATGCGGGCGCGTCCAGATACAGGCAGCCTTGGCGATCTGTGGTCATGCCGGTTGCACCAATCGCAGATGTTTTGCATACTCGCGCCGCTTGGGGCCTTTGTTGCGGCCCGGACGGCCAAAAAAATAACTGCTCACCGCAGGTCAACCGACGTCATTTAGTTTTAGTGGAGCCTTTGTTCAATGCATGCCTATCGATCCCATAATTGTGCCGCGCTAACCGAGTCGGATGTCGGCCAACATGTCAGATTATCTGGCTGGATTCATCGCAAGCGTGATCATGGGCAATTGGTCTTTATTGATCTGCGTGATCATTATGGCCTGACACAATGTGTTGTTGATTCATCCGACGCCAGCTTTGCGCTGGTTGAGGCGACCCGGCTGGAATCTGTTGTGACCATCACCGGCACCGTATTGCGGCGCAGCGATGACACCATCAATAACAGCCTTCCCACCGGGCATATTGAAGTGCGGATTGAAGAATTTGCGGTTCAGTCAGCTGCCGATACATTGCCGCTGCAGGTCAATTCTGACGAAGATTCAGGCGAGGAAACACGGTTGCGTTATCGCTATCTTGATCTGCGCCGCAACCGGCCGCATAACAATATCATGTTGCGGGCACAGATTATTCAATCGATCCGCAACCGCATGGTGGCACAAAATTTCACCGAATTTCAAACCCCCATACTGACCGCATCATCGCCTGAAGGGGCGCGCGATTTTTTGGTGCCGGCGCGCTTGCACCCGGGCAAATTTTACGCCTTGCCACAGGCGCCGCAGCAATTCAAACAGCTGATCATGGTCAGTGGCTTTGACCGTTATTTCCAGATTGCTGCCTGTTTTCGCGATGAGGATAGCCGCGCCGACCGCAGCCCGGGTGAATTTTACCAGCTTGATCTGGAGATGAGCTTTGTCGAACAGGCGGATGTTTTTGCCGCTGTTGAACCGGTGATCCGCGGGGTGTTTGAGGAATTTTCAGACAAGCAAATTGATCAGGAATTTGTGCAGATCCCCTATGCCGACTCGATGCTGAAATATGGCAATGACAAGCCCGATTTGCGGGTTCCGTTTGAAATCTGCGATGTAACCGATATTTTCCGTGGCTCTGATTTTGCCATTTTTGCCAAAAATATCGAAAAAGGTGCTGTTGTGCGTGCGGTCCCCGGGCCGAAATGCGGCAGCCGGGCGATCGCTGATCGGATGAATAGCTGGGCGCAGGAACAAGGCGCCCCCGGCATGGGATATATCATTTATGGCGATGGCGAAGCGCGTGGCCCGGTGGCAAAAGCGCTGGGGCCTGAAAAAGCCGAAGCCATCCGTGTTGCGGCTGGCGCGGCAGATGGTGATGCGGTGTTTTTTGCCTGTGCAACCGCGGATGAGGCAGCCAGTCTGGCCGGCCGGGCGCGGGTTAAAATTGGTCAGGATCAAAATCTGATCGATACAAATCAGTTCCGCTTTGCCTGGATTGTCGATTTCCCGATGTTTGAGGCTGATCCGGTCACCGGCAAAATTGATTTTTCACATAATCCGTTTTCGATGCCGCAAGGTGGGATGACAGCATTGCTGGAACAGGACCCGCTGACCATCAAAGCCTGGCAGTATGATCTGGTCTGTAATGGTGTTGAATTATCGTCTGGTGCGATTCGAAACCATTTGCCGGAAGTCATGTATAAGGCATTTGAAATTGCCGGCTATCCGCATCAAATTGTCGATGAAAAATTCCCGGCAATGATCAATGCCTTTCGGTTTGGCGCGCCACCGCATGGCGGCATCGCCCCCGGCATTGACCGCATGGTGATGCTGATTGCGGATGAACCCAATATCCGCGAGGTGATCTTGTTCCCGATGAATGGCAAGGCGGAAGATCTGATGATGGCGGCGCCGTCCGAGGTCGAGGATTCAGCCCTTGCCGAATTGCATATCCGGCGCGTGCCACAGCCGAAAAAAGCGGAATAGCAAGCCGGCTTAGCGATGCTGCGCATGCGCCAGCATCAGCGCGCTGCCAAGCAAAACCACCGCGCCAGCCTGATGCATGCCGCCAAGTGAGACCGGCACGCCATGCAGCAAAGTGGCAATGCCCAGCAGAAATTGTAGTGTGACCGCGCCAAGCACCGCCCCACCCAGCCATTTGCTGCCGTCGCGCCAGGCCCGCACCCCAAGCGCCAGCACCGCGGCAAATGTCAGCGCGGCAATCCAGCGGTGATGAAACTGCGCCGATGCCGGGTTCTCGAAGGCATCCCATGTTCCGGCCTCACCATATTCGACCGGCAACAGACCATCGCCCATTAACGGATATTCATTATAAAGCAGGCCGGCATCCATGCCAGCCACCAGCGCACCAGCCAGAATGGTGATGGCGATTAACACCAGGCTGCCCATCATATGGCCGGTTGGCCGCCGGCTTCGCTGAAAAATCAAGTCTAGCCCGCTCCATAACAGCAGGCTGAAAATCACCAAAGCGGTGCCAAGATGCACAGCAAGCCGATATTGCGACACACTGGCAACTTCAGTCAGCCCGGATTTGACCATCCACCAGCCAATCACCCCCTGAAACCCGCCAAGACATAACAGCGCCGTTAAACGGCCAGCATAGCCAAGCGGCACCCGCCGGGTGATCAGCAGCACAAGCAATGGCAAGCCAAAGGCAAGGCCCAGTAACCGCCCCCACAAGCGATGGAAATATTCCCAGAAGAAAATGCCTTTGAATCCGGCAAGATCCATCCCGTAATTCAGCTGATCATATTCCGGTGACGCACGGTAAAGATCAAAAACACGTTGCCATTCAGCCGCATTAAGTGGCGGCAAAGTGCCCATCAAAGGCCGCCATTCAACCATCGATAAGCCGCTGCCAGTCAATCTGGTCACACCGCCAATCACCACCATGATGGCGACCAGAATGGCCATGCCAAATAACCAGTAGGCCACATATTTCTGGCTCTGTGTTGTTGTATTGGCCGACAAATTTGCTGAAACTGCAGGCATTTAGACGCGAACCTTTATCAATCGTGAGATATAATTGCTGACCATATTGCCAGCGTTGGTGACTACATAACAACCCGCGCCCGCATTTGTAAATTGATCGGATTGCCGCAGTTGCCGGGGCAGAATCTACCGCCAATTGACCGATCCAATCCATAGGCCAGCCTCGCATAGTGTGTTGTGCGATGCGG
>ERZ802822.366-NODE-366-length-32541-cov-6.337235_pt1 | contig 32541 bp, 24 predicted proteins | sample MGYA00345649_ERZ802822 | MGnify/ENA primary metagenome ERZ802822 (study PRJEB30503, sample SAMEA104212359) | marine metagenome | biome: Westerlies Biome; feature: [SRF] surface water layer (ENVO:00010504) within the epipelagic zone...; material: water...
CGATCTTCAGCGAAATACCGCTCCTATAGGCCAGAGAAGGCGGTACAATAGGCAAGACACAGGGGCTTAAAAACGACAGGACCCCAGCCAATAAGGCGACGGCTATCGCAGGCAATAAAGACGCATCAATAAGATCAACTGCTATCATGTGTCTGATATAAAGCAAAATTCGCGCCGCGTCACGCAATCGTCGATCACAACATTGTGGACAGATGGTCACATCCGTTCTAGGTCTGCGGTATGAAAATAGTTACCCTAGATACCAAGGGCTTGCTCTGCCCTCTGCCTGTACTGAAAGTACGCAAACGGCTCAAGTCGCTCGAACCCGGCGATAAATTGAAGGTGTATGCCACAGATCCGGCCGCTTTGATCGATATTCCGCATTTTTGCGTCGAATCAGGTCATTTCCTCGAAAGTACAAACGACGAAGACGGGGTACAAATCTATTTGATACGGCGGTCCTGAAACAGAGGTTCATTAGACGCGTGGGGGTGCCCTTCCGCGCTGTTAAGCCTTGGTCAAATTTTATTATATCAATTCGAGATCTCAAAATCGGGGGTGGCTCACAAGGCGGCTGAACAGGGTCAGAATAATCTCGCCCTTAAACTACAAAATGCCGGGCTCTGAAAGACCCGACATTTTGCTATTTTTACCCACAGAAAATCCTATGGGATTTTTGCTTTGAGCTATTTTCCCAAAGACCACCAACCACGCCTTTTAGGCTTGGTTGCTACCTCTGGTTCTGCTGGTTTTGCCGTGACTTCCGGTTCGGACAGTGCCGGCGCATCCACGGGTGCCACATCCACGGGTGGCGCATCCACGGGTGGCGCATCCACGGGTGGCGACGTAATTGGCTGCTCAGGCTGAGGGGCCGGATCGGGATGACCCACCAAAGTTTCAACACTACCCTCGGATACTGGCGTGGCACCCTCGGATATTGGTGCACTGATCTCGGGCGGCGTGGCCTGTGGCAGCGTGGCCTGTGGCGTCACATCGGGCGCGACTTCAGCTACAGCAACAGGCTCGGCCTTTTTGCGCCGACGACGTGGTTTTTTAACCGCTTCTGGCGCAGCGGCCTGCGCTGCAATTTCGGCCTCTGGCTCAGTCGCGCTGGCGTCAGACGTTGGTGTCTCGCCATCCGCCAAACCTACGCTTTCTGCAGCCGTCTCTTCCTTGGCCATTTTCTTAGACGCCCGCTTGCGCGGTGTGGCAGTCTTGCGACGAGCTGTTGTTTTAGGCGCTTCGTGCTCAACGGAAGGCTGCACTTCCCCTGCGCTGTCGCCCGTGATTGTCGTCTCATCAGTCCCTTGGTTGCTCAAGCCACCGTCAGGTGTCTCATTTAAAGCCACACTTGACCGGCCGTCTTGGGCGACATTTGCAGCATCATTGTCGCTGGACGTGACAGACACTTCCGCATTTTCTGGGGCCGATTGTTCTGTCTCAGATGTAGATTGAGGTGCGGGACTATTTGATATGTCCCCAGAAGCGGCCGCCTCTGACTGTCCGGCCTCGTCATTATCGACACCGTTGGACTTACGGCGCCGCCGCCGCCGTCTGCGTTTTTTGGGTTTTTGGTCCTCACCGGCGACCGTATCCACCGTTTCATTCTCTGCAGTATCTTGTGCTTCTTTCTCAACACTTTCGGATTCGGCATCAATCTCATCCAAAATTGTACTATCTACAGACACAACTGCTGCGGACGGCTCAGAGATGACCCGCGTTGCGGTTTTTAGCTTTTCAATGCTGAAGTCAGGACTGACAAGCGCCGCATCGCCTTCAACACGCACAGCCAACCCATAACGGGCCTCTATCTGGCCTATATGTTCGCGTTTTTGGTTCATCAAGAAATTGGCAATCCCGACGGGACATGTCACGACAACCTCGCGCGATCGACGCCGTACGCCCTCTTCTTCGATCTGCCGTAAAATCGCCAATGCCAAATTATCATCGGACCGGATCAAGCCAGTCCCGTGACAATGCGGACAGCCTTGCGTTGTGGCCTCTATCATTCCTGGACGTAGCCGCTGGCGGCTCATTTCCATCAAGCCAAAGCCGGAAATCCGCCCAACTTGGATACGCGCGCGGTCTGTTTTCAGTTTGTCTTTGATCCGCTTCTCAACTGAAAGGTTGTTTTTGCGCTCATCCATATCGATAAAATCAATGACAATCAGACCGGCAAGATCACGCAACCGTACTTGGCGCGCAACTTCTTCGGCAGCCTCAAGATTTGTTTTTAAAGCGGTGTCCTCGATTGAGCCCTCTTTTGTCGCCCGACCAGAGTTCACATCCACTGCCACCAATGCCTCGGTGACGCCGATGACGATATAACCGCCAGATTTCAATTGAACGACAGGATTAAACATGCTGTTGAGATAGCTCTCAACCTGAAAGCGGGCGAACAAAGGCAAAGTGTCTTGATAATTCTTAACATTTTTAGCGTGAGACGGCATGATCATCTTCATGAAGTCTTTGGCGATCCTGTATCCACGCTCACCCTCGACCAACACCTCATCAATCTCGCGATTGTACAAATCGCGAATTGAGCGCTTGATCAGATCCCCCTCTTCATAGATCTTTGCCGGAGCGATTGATTTCAGCGTCAACTCACGTATTTGTTCCCAGAGGCGCTGCAAATATTCATAATCGCGTTTTATCTCAGTCTTCGTGCGTTTTGCACCCGCTGTCCTGACGATCAAGCCTGCCCCTTGCGGAATTTCGATTTCACCGGCAATTTCTTTGAGTTTTTTGCGGTCGACCGCATTGGTGATCTTACGGCTGATACCGCCACCACGGGCCGTATTTGGCATTAACACGCAGTACCGCCCTGCAAGGGATAAATACGTCGTTAGTGCAGCGCCTTTATTACCGCGTTCTTCTTTAACCACCTGAACCAATAAAATTTGCCGCACCTTGACAACTTCTTGGATCTTATAGCGACGGGCGCGAGGTTTACGCAACGGGCGAATATCTTCTTCGTCGTCTTCATCCGCGATCGACTCGATAGTCTCATCTTTAGCAGTGGCATCGGCCGCGCGAGACGAGACCGGTTCACCCTCTTGGGTGGCGGAAACTTGTGCCTCAGTTACGTCTGTCTCATCCGTTTCAGATGCATCCTGCAACGGCGCCGCTTTTATATCGTCGGTCGCTGCCGCAGGTGTGTTTTCGCCGGAGACATCTTCCGTCTGAACAACACCCTTTTCATCACTGGCCTGCGCAGCTTCATCGTCAGGGGCTTTTTCGCCATCTTGCTCCGCGACCGTCTGCTCGGATATTTGCGGCGCATCATCTGCAACGCGTGTGGTTTTAGCGTCAAACGGTCCATGGTACTCAGGATGTTCAGAAGTTTCGTTTTGCCCAAGCTCACTGACGCTGTGCTCACCGGTATCAAGATCAATGGTTTCCATACCGTTGATCGTTGTCGAAGGCACCTCTGAAGTTGCCACCGCATCTTCTGATTTTACCGCCGCAGCCTTGCTACGAGAACGGTTGCGTGACCATGAGCGCGCTTTTGGTTTGGGCTTGTCATCCTCGTCGTCACGGGCCTTTTGCGCTTCGGCATAGGCGCGCTCTTCTTCCATCAGCGCTTCTCGGTCGGCCACAGGGATCTGATAATAATCCGGGTGAATCTCCGAGAACGCTAGGAATCCGTGTCGGTTACCGCCATATTCAACGAACGCCGCTTGCAGCGACGGTTCTACCCGGGTAACTTTTGCGAGGTAAATATTGCCAGCAAGCTGGCGTTTTGCGTCTGACTCAAAATCGAATTCCTCGACTTTGGTTCCATCCACCACCACAACCCGAGTCTCTTCGGTATGGGTGGCATCAATAAGCATTTTTTTAGCCATTTTATCCGTATGCACCTCGGCAAATCAGCTATTCCAAAAGGTATAAACTGACGCGGAGGGTGTCTTGTAAGGGGGATGTACAACGCGTGACAGAGCTGGCCCCAAAAGACCTGTGCCCGTTTTCTCAATCGTCTCGCGCGTTTCATCGCGTTTTTTCTCCGACAGAGGCGAGTTTGATCAACACTCTGTCCGTTTTACGCTCATCGCAACTGCGATCTGAGCAATTCTGGTGACCCGAGGGCCCACTTTTTATGATCTTCGACGCAGCGAAAAGCTCAACTGGCGCCCAATACATAGAAACTGTCATGCCTGACCCGAACAAACAGATCATGGCGTATATTTATATACATACGTCTTCAGGCAGGGGAATTACAATGGTCAATTATGTATAGTTAAAAAAAGGATCATTGAAATGAACCCTTGGGGCGGGATGGTGACGCGCCGCTGCGCCACCATTTGCGGTCATCAGCCGTCAAGTGCCTTCAACCGCTTGATCAGGCTCGAAGTGTCCCAACGCCCACCGCCGATATTTTGCACATCTTTATAAAATTGATCCACAAGAGCAGTCACTGGCAAGCTGGCACCGGTCTCATCTGCTGCAGCCAGACAAATCCCCAGATCTTTACGCATCAAATCTACGGCAAACCCATGCTCGAAATGATCGTCTAGCATGGTTTGATAGCGATTGGACATCTGCCAGCTTCCAGCAGCCCCTTGACTGATCACCTCGACGACAGCCGCACCATCAAGACCGGCCTTATCAGCAAAATGCAACGCTTCAGACAGCCCTTGTACTAAGCCCGCAATGGCAATCTGATTGCACATTTTGGTCATTTGTCCCGCACCGCTGGGCCCGATGAGCCGGCAGATCCGCGCATAGGCGCCGATCACCGGTTCGGCGGCGGCATAAGCGGCCGCATCACCGCCACACATCACCGACAATACACCATTTTCGGCTCCGGCCTGACCACCCGAAATTGGCGCATCGATAAATTTTCCACCCCTCGCGCCCCATTGACCGGCAAGTTCTTTTGTAACTTGCGCAGACACCGTGGTGTGATCCACAAAAACTGCGCCGGGATCCATGGCAGAAAACGCACCGTTCTCACCAAGACAGACCGACCGCAGGTCATCATCATTGCCCACACAGGCCATCACAAAATCAGCCCCAGTTGCCGCAGCGGCCGGCGTCGCAGCTTGCGCACCGTTGTGATCTCTGACCCAATTGTCCGCTTTGGCCTGAGTGCGGTTATAAACCGTCACCTGATGCCCGTGGGTCTGCAGATGTCCCGCCATCGGATAGCCCATTACGCCAAGGCCTAAAAAACCTATTTTAGCCATTTCATTTTCCCTTTATTGTGGTGCATTTCGACTTGCGCCCTGTTGCGCATTCCCCGCGACACACTGTAGTGAATATAATAAAAAGGTGAAGGCATATGCGTCTGGTTTTCCGAGGCTTGTTTGGTGTGACAACCGCGTTGCTGGTGCTCGCAGTGCTTGGCACGGCCATAGTTTATTATCTGGCAGCCAAATCGCTGCCAACGTATGACAAGTCTCTCTCTGTGGCCAATTTATCGGCGCCATTGGACATCATCCGTGACAATGTCAATATTCCAAATATCGCTGGATCCAATGATCCTGATGTATTTTTTGGCCTCGGCTATGCGCACGCGCAGGACAGGCTTTGGCAAATGACCATGCTGCGCCGCAAAGCCCAAGGAAGGTTGTCGGAAGTTTACGGAACACAAACCGTGCAGGCAGATATATTTATGCGGCGGCTCGACCTCCAAGCGCTGTCGGTTCAGTCGCTTTCCGCGCTACCACCCAACGCGCTCGCCGCGCTTGAGGGCTATGCCGCCGGGGTCAACGCCCGTCTGGCTGAAATTGATAAAGGCGCGTTGGGCCGTGGTGCACCCGAGTTGTTTTTGTTCAATGCCCCGATAAGTTTTTGGCAGCCTGCAGATTCGATTGCGATTCTCAAGATGTTGGCGACACAGTTTTCAGGCCATATGGATGCCGAAATAATACGTGCAAAAGTCATGCTTGCACTCGAAGATCCCGCACGATTGTCCGATATTTTCCCTGCAAGCCCAGGGCAACCAGTCACTAATTTGCCTGATTATGCCTCGCTGTTTGACCCGCCAATACAATTTGATCTGAGAACGGAAACCAGCCTTGAGGATATAAACGCTGTGATCGCGCCACGCACCATGGCCGGGGCATCGAATGTATGGGCTGCCGATGCAAGCCGCGCCGCTTCGGATGGGGCGCTTCTGGCCAACGACCCACATTTGATGTTTACCGCCCCAACATTGTGGTATCTTGCGGGTCTTAAATTAGACAGCGGAGCCATTGTCGGAGGCACTATACCCGGACTGCCCGCAATGTTTGTCGGGCGCAGCGCGTCGCTGGGCTGGGGGGTGACCGCATCCTATCTGGACGATCTGGATCTATATATCGAAAGACTTAATCCTGACGATCCGGACCAATATCTTACTCCAAACGGATTTCGCACATTTCAAACGCGCGAATCAGTGATTCAGATAAAAAATGCAGACCCAATCACAATCACTCTGCGGTGGACGGAAAACGGCCCGGTCATCCCCTCACAGTACAAACCTTTGAAAAGTATTACGCCCGAGGGACATGTCGTCTCACTGCGCATGACAGCTTTAAGCCCAAACGACACAACCCTTGGCGCTGCCTTGGCGATGATGCGGGCCCAAAACAACGCTGAGGCGATACAGAGCGCCAAAGATTACATCGCTCCGTCCTGGAATTTAACTCTGACTGACGCCCGCGGTATCGCATTGAAAACAATTGGTGCCATGCCCCGACGCGAACCGGGCCATCAAAGCCAAGGCAGGATGCCATCACCTGGCTGGATTGACGAAAACCGTTGGACCGGGCGCTTACCCTATCGCGATAACCCCGAATTCATCAACCCCGCGAGCGGTTTATTGGGCAATACTAACAACAAACTGATCGACCGACCATTTCCCCGCCATATGTCGTTTGATTGGGGCGACAGCCAACGTATCAAACGCTGGCAAAAGCTGATGACCACACGCAAGGTCCACAGTCGGGACAGTTTCATTGAGGCCCAACTTGACACAGTCAGTTTTACCGCACGCTCTCTGCTGCCATTAATCGGTGCCGAATTATGGTTCAGCAGCGAGACCGCAACCGGAAGCACAGCCGAAAAGCGGCGCAAAAAAGCGCTGGATATGTTGGCCCGCTGGAATGGCGAGATGAACGAACATCTGCCGGAGCCGCTGTTATATTCGGCCTGGGTAAAAGCGCTGCAAACCCGCCTTATTCAAGACGAGTTGGGCCCGTTGGAAACAAGCTTCCGACACGTGGAACCGCTGTTTATTGAACGTGTATTTCGTAATTTGGACGGTGCAGAAATCTGGTGTGACGTCAAACAGAGCAGCCGAATCGAAACCTGTGCTGAGATGTCCCAACTGGCGCTGGACGACGCGCTTGTCTGGATTGCCAAAACCTGGGGACGGTCTCTGGAAGGATTGCGCTGGGGTGATGCACATCAGGCCACGCATGACCATCCGGCGTTGGGCAACAATCTCTTGCTTAAGTATTTTGTGAATATCCGACAATCCACGAGCGGCGGCGACAATACGCTGATGCGCGGCCGTGTACGCGGCAGCGGGCCAAAACCGTTTGAAAACGTCCATGGCGCAGGCTATCGCGGGGTCTATGATTTCGCCGACCCTAACAGTTCGGTGTTCATAACCTCCACAGGTCAATCCGGCCATTTCTTGTCGCCGCATTATGACGATCTGGGACAATTATGGCGACGTGGCGAATATGTACCGATGACGCTGGATCTGGATCTGGTCCGCGCCGCGTCAGTTGGGATAACCCGACTGCTGCCAAGTCAGCCAAATTCCACCCCGAACTAGGACGCAAAAGTCACAGATGCACATCCCTGATCGCGCGACATCTTTTCCGAGATTTTGCAAACACACATAACCAGTTGGGCCGCCGCTGAAAACAAACCGCCAGGACAGAACCCGACCGACCTAAGGCCCTCTGAGACACCCAATCAAAAAGGCCTTGTTCCGAGCCATTACAGATCGTTGAACTGCTTTTCTTGTTTGGCGGTCCAAGTGACTGTCATTTCAAACCCGGTATCGCTTTGGCTTTCGCTGTCGACCAAATCCTGTGCAAACAGCCAGGCGCGTTGCTTGCCTTGGGCAAACGTTAACGATAGCCGGCTTGTGTGAGAGGTCTCGCGCAAGGTCTTATCCAGAACCGCAAGCAAATCCTCCAGCCCCTCGCCAGTTAGCGCAGAGAGCGTTAAAACCCCATCATCACGATCAGCGCGGGTCCGCGTCGCCTCGGCGCTGTCGGGCGGCATTTGATCGATTTTGTTCCAAATCTCAAGCTGCACGGTTTCTTTACGAACCCCCAAACCTTCGAGGATTACCCGCACATCATGCGCCTGATCTTCCGTAACCTCATGCGATATATCACGCACATGCAAGATTACATCTGCGGCAAGCACCTCTTCCAATGTGGCGCGAAAAGCCGCCACAAGTTCCGTAGGCAGATCCGAAATAAACCCGACAGTATCCGACAAAATAATGTCGAGACCATTGTCCAGATTGACCGCGCGCATGGTGGGGTCAAGCGTGGCAAACAACATATCTTTGGCCATCACATCAGCGCCCGTCAGCCGGTTGAACAAAGTGGATTTTCCAGCATTGGTATAACCAACCAGCGCCACGATTGGATAGGGCACTTTTGCCCGAGAGGCCCGGTGCAAGGCGCGGGTCTTGACGACTTTGTCCAACTGGCGCCGCAAACGTACCAATTGATCATCAATCGCCCGCCGGTCAGCTTCGATTTGGGTTTCCCCCGGCCCTCCCACAAAGCCCAATCCCCCGCGCTGACGCTCAAGGTGGGTCCAGGCCCGTACCAAACGGGTCCGTTGATAGCTAAGCGCGGCCATTTCAACCTGCAAAACCCCCTCGCGGGTGGCCGCGCGGTCTGAGAATATCTCAAGGATCAGACCTGTCCGGTCGAGCAGCTTTACGTTCCATTCCTTTTCAAGGTTGCGCTGTTGCACCGGCGTGACATTTGCATTGATCAAGACCAACTCAACGTCATTTTCTGAAAACCGCGCTTTCAGTTCTTGGATCTTGCCAGAGCCAAACATCGTCCCGGCCCGGGTTTTGGGCAGTGGTACAATTTCACCACCACAGACCTCAATGTTGGCCAACGCCCCGGCAAGCGAAATTGCCTCGGCCAAGGCCGGCTCCGGGTTTCTGCGACCGCGGTCAGATTTGAGGTCTGGGTGCAAGACCCAGGCCCGGGTAAAAACCGGGTCGTGCTCCATCAATTGGCGTCTTCGCCTTCATATAAACTGATCGGTTGCGAGGGCATGATGGTAGAGATAGCATGTTTATAGACCAGTTGAGATTGACCATCACGGCGCAGCAGCACGCAAAAATTATCAAACCAGGTAATCACACCTTGCAACTTTACACCGTTAATCAAGAAGACTGTGACGGGGACTTTGGTCTTGCGAACGTGGTTTAAAAACGCGTCCTGCAGGTTTTGTCGATCTGTCGCCATGGGTTTTGCCTTTATTATTATTTTCAGGCGCCGAAATTGACACCCTCACCACACAGGCATTATGTGACCTGTGCGAAGGAGTTTCCAGCCAAAAAATAAAATCACATACAACTTCGTACAAAATACCAGTTATTCTTGATCCATGGCTTCAAAAACCAACGCAATTATTGCCAGTGTTTCAAGACGTCCAAACACCATCGCGACACAAAGAATCGACTTTGCCTCAGTTGCCAACTCTGACAAGTTAATCGGCGTTGTCGCGGCAAATGTGACCAAAGGACCAGTCGTCGACAATGCGGCTACGGCAAGGATAAGCGCGTTTTCAAAATCGATCCCCATTGCCGCAAGCAGGATTGCTACCAGCGCCAGGGACAGACCGAACAGCATGAAAAATACCCAGGCGATGAAAGCGCCTTTTCGCCGCAAGCGTTGATTGCGCTCGGCCAATCCTCCCATCGAAGACGGATGGACCAGTTGATCAATTTCCCGCAGACCATTGAGATAGAGCGCATAGACCCGCAATAGTTTGACACCACCTGCGGTCGTGGCAACGCCACCACCCATCAGCGCCAGCCCCATCAGCACCATGCCCGGCGAACCGAGGCCAGACCAGGCGCGGGTTGCAGCCCAATCGGCGCTTTCGAACCCTGTGGTGGATAAAAAGGACAAAACTGTAAAGACCGCACCCCAAAATATCCGCATAATATCCCCGAAAGAATAAACGCTGTTCAGGGTCTCATCGGTACCAAAATGGCGGAACATCAATAGAACCGGCACGCCAAGTACAAACAGAAGTCCCAAACGGAATTCCGGATCGCGATAGAACCTTCCCTTAGAGGTGGTTAAAGTATCATTTGAAAACGTCAGTCGGCACAGCGCAAACAGCAAGAAACACGAGATCAGCATCTCTGCCAACCGGCCTGTTTCATTGTCAGCCAGACCCCCAATCGGCGAAATGCCACTGGTGGCCATCACTGACATGGCGTGGCAAAGCGCCACCATAGGGGCACTGCCCATTACTGTTAGGCCAACCCATAATACGGCAGTCAGCCCAACATAAAGTGGCAGCAAGCGCAGCGTTGTTCGCATTAGTCTTTTTGAAGGATCAGCAATTTGCATTTGTGATAATTGCGTATCGCGCTGCCCTGGCTCAGCGGAGGCTGTCACTTCAAACCCACCCAGATTAAGCGGTGCCAGAACGGCGGCTGCCGCGATCCACACAATCAGACCACCAAACCAACCCACCTGTGCACGCCATAGATGAACCGCCCCACCCAACCGGCTGTAATCATCATATAGGGTTGCGCCTGTGGTGGTGATGGAACTGACCATTTCAAAATAGGCATTGATAAAACTGGTGGTTTCAACGGCCTCATAGAAGGGCACGGCTAGGATTAGAGGCAAAACCGTGAATGCCCCGAACAGTGAGGCCAATTGTTGCAGACTGCTCTGGCGGATTGTACGGTTGGAAATCGCCACCATGATCATCAGTGCCAATATAAGGGTTAACGTTCCTGAATAGAAAAAACTGCGCGCAATATGGTGATCACGTTGGTTTAAGGCATAAGACGCTGGCACGTACATCAACACGGCTGACACAAGCGTGAGCAATAAAAAAAGCGGCAGTTTGAACAAGCGCATCAACATTCGTTAGAAAAATTCGATGGAAACTTGCAGCAAAAGCTCGACCGCAGGAACGTCTTTGGAAAGTGAGAAAATCGCGACAATATCGCCCTCATTTATCCGCAGACCTCCGGTGGGTTTATGCACCTCACCCTCTTTTAAAACCGCACCAATCAAAACTCCTTCGGGAATATCTATATCGCGGATTTTCTGCCCCGCAATTGGTGAGGTGGACATCACCTCAGCCTCGATGATCTCGGCCTCTGAATCACCCACAGAATAAACCCTACGGACCTGACCATGTCTTATATGGCGCAGGATAGAGCTCACAGTCGTTGTGCGTGGATTGATATAGGCATCAATTCCCAAAGGCTCCATCAAAGGCACCAGAGAGGGATCGTTGATCAGCGCAATCGCCAGTGGGCAACCCTCAGCCTTGGCCCGCACAGCCGCCAGCAGGTTGGTTTTATCATCATCAGTCACGGCCAGAACAGCATCGGCCCGGCTGATATTGGCCTCAGTCAAAAGCGCGATATCCAAACCATCACCATTCAGAACGATTGTCCGCTCAAGCGCCTCCGCTGCCACCTCGGCCCGGACACGGGACTTTTCAATCACCTTAGCGCGAATTCTGTCCTTACCAGCCTCAAGACGCTGGGCCACCAACAAACCGACATTACCAGACCCGATCACCACAACGCGCTGAGTTTTTTGTTGGGTTTTCCCAAAAGTTTCCATGGTGCGTGGGACATCGTCAATATGCACGAACACATAGCAATCATCCCCAACAAACAATTGGTCGCCGGCATCGGGCGCAAACAGCGTCCCATCGCGGCGTATGCCCACAACGATCGCCCGAAGCGTCGAAAACAAATCCGAGAGTTGCCGAAGTTGTGTGTTAACAACCGGACAGTCCTCTTCGATGTGTAGGCCTAAAAGTTGCGCCTTGCTGTCCAGAAACGTCTCAGTGTCAAACACCGACCGCGCCAGCAGCCGTTTCAGCGCAGCCTCGGCGACCTCGCGCTCGGGACTGATGACCACATCAATTGGCATGTGATCGCGGCGGTACAGATCAGAGTAAATCGAATCGAGATAGTTCTGTGACCGCAATCGCGCAATTTTGCGTTGGATCGCAAACACCGAATGCGCGACCTGACAGGTCACCATGTTGACTTCATCCGAATAGGTTGCCGCGATAATCATATCCGCATCTCGCGCGCCGGCGCGATCAAGAACATCGGGATGAGAGGCGAAACCGGCAACGCCCTGCACGTCCAGCGTATCGGTTGCCCGACGGACGAGGTCTGGATTATTATCCACCACTGTCACATCATTTTTTTCGCCAGACAGTTGCCGGGCAATTTGCCACCCGACCTGCCCCGCGCCGCACACAATGACCTTCATTTCTCACCTCCGGACTATCGGCGCAAAGACTGTATTGGCTCTGACATCCTCACGAGGACCGTCACCAATGCACCAAACAATGCGCCTAAATTGGTATTTCATCCTGTTGGTCACTTAACAGAGCCACGCGGGTTCCCGATTTCGACGTCGTCACCACACCGAGCGATTTCAGTTTTCGGTGCAGAGCGCTGCGTTCCATGCCTACAAAATGGGCCGTGCGGCTGATATTCCCACCAAATCGGTTGATCTGTGTCAGTAAATACTCGCGTTCAAACGCCTCTCTTGCCTCGCGCAGCGGTAAGGTGACAAGATTGCCAGACAGGCCGACCTTGCCCTCGCCGCCATTGGTGATTCCGGTCTCCGGCAATTCGTCTGCAGTGATCGGACCAGAGGATTGACCCATCAGCAACACCCGTTCAATCAAGTTTTTCAATTGCCGGATATTGCCCGCCCAAACCATCGTCTGCAGCGCACCAGCAGCCTCATCGCTCAGCGGACGCAGCGCCAGACCTTGCAGCTCATGGTATTGCTCGATGAAATAGGCAGACAACAACGGGATATCTTCGCGACGTTCTTCCAGCGATGGGACCGAAATCCCGACAACATTCAACCGGTGAAACAACTCACGTCGGAAATTGCCGGCCTCTATTTCTGCCTCAAGGTCAAGATTGGTCGATGATACCACCCTGAGGTCAACTTCAACCCGAACGGTGCCACCCACGCGTTCAAATTTTTGCTCAACCAGAACCTTGAGAATTTTAGACTGCGTGGCAAATGGCAGATCTGCAACCTCATCAAAGAAAATGACACCGCCATTGGCCTGTTCTAAAAGCCCTTGCTGGATGGTGCCGTCTGGCAGTTCGCGACCAAACAGCATTGGCTCCATGACCTCAGGCTCGATCGTCGCGCAGCTCACCGTTACAAAGGCCGCTCCAGACCGGTTCGAGGTTTTGTGCAAATAGCGCGCAGCCACCTGTTTGCCCGCGCCAGAAGGCCCGGTCAGAAGCACCCGGCTGTTAGATTTTGCCACCTTGTCCAACTGTGAGACCAGAGCGCGCACCGCCGCCGTCTCACCGATTATTTCTGCGGAGCACATGTCACGCTGTTTCAAAGACAAGTTTTCACGCCGCAATTTCGCTGTTTCCATAGCGCGCTTAACCACCACCAGCAACTGATCGATATTGAAAGGCTTTTCTATAAAATCATACGCGCCTTGTTTGATGGCTGCCACCGCAATTTCGATATTTCCATGGCCCGAAATGATCACCACAGGTACATGCGGATGATCGCGCTGGGCAATTTTTAAAATATCAATCCCGTCCATACTGCTGTCTTTCAGCCAGATGTCCAAAATTAACAGCGACGGTGAGCTGGCCGCCAATGCGCTCATGCATTCGTCAGATGTGCCTGCGAGCCGGGTCTCAAGCCCTTCGTCCTGCAAAATTTCCGAGATTAGCTCCCGAATATCACGCTCGTCGTCCACGATTAAAATGTCGTTCATAGTACCGTTAACACCCATCTTCCTGCGTCACATCCGCCTGTTGCAGCAGTTTGAGCCGCACACAGGCCATTGCCCCAGCATGGCTTTGCTGCGCAAAAACCTGCGCGGTATGAAGCGATAAACTACCGCCATGATCTTCGATTATTTTTTTGACAATAGGCAAACCCAAGCCGGTTCCTTTTTCCCGGGTCGTGACGTAAGGCTCAAACAACCGACTGCGATCCGGCGGTAACCCAACACCATTATCCGCGATTTCTATCACAGCATAATCTGCCTCTTGCGCACAGTAAATCCTTACTTTTCGGATCCAGTCTGCCGGCATCAATTTTGCTTTTGTCTCTGTGGCCTCGGCTGCGTTTTTCAATAAATTCCCAAAGGCCTGAGAAATCATCCCGCGATCCAAATCGACAAAAAGAGGATGATCTGGCAAATCAACATCAAACGTCACATCGGGTTGCCCCGCATCTTGTAACAGAACGGCATCACGCAAAATCGTCACAATATCTTCGGTGTTTTGACGGGGTTCAGGCATGCGTGCGAATTTTGAAAACTCATCTACAATGTGACGCAGATCATTGGTTTGACGGATGATAATTCCAGTCATTTGTTGCAAAACATTAGCCTCATCCGACGAGAGGTGTCGGCTAAATTTTCGACTTATTCTCTCAGCTGATAATTGGATCGGGGTCAGTGGGTTTTTAATCTCATGAGCAATTCTACGCGCCACGTCCCCCCAGGCGGCGGTCCGCTGTGCCATAACCAGATCTGTGACATCGTCAAAAGCCACCACATACCCCTCTAAATAGCCTTCCGCCGTGCGCCGAGTAGCTAAACGAATCAGCAAATGTTCTTGTCCGTATGCGCGAATTATCTTGATCTCGCTGCGAACAATTTCCAAGTTTTCGGTCTGTAATTGCGCAAACATACCGCTCACTTCGGGCAGCGCTTGGGCCAGGGTCACCGCTTGCGGGTTCGCAGAGCCATCCAATAAATGTTGAGCGGCCCGATTTACCAAGGTAATATTTCCCAGAGGATCAACTGCGATAACCCCCGACGTCACAGAACTCAGCACTGAATCAAACAGCCGGCGACGGTTTTCTGTCTGGCGCGTGTTGTCCAGCAAACGATCTTGCTGCGCTTTTAATTCGCGGGTCATCTGGTTAAAATACCGACTGAGCAACCCAATCTCATCGTCGGTTTGCTCCTCGACAACCTGTACATCGAGATCGCCGCTGCCAACTTGTTGCGCCGCAGTTGTCAGGCGCCCCACCGGACGCGACAACCGTTCGGCGAACAACAGGCCCAACCACATGGCCGCAAGAATAATTATCAAGGCAAACCCAAGATAAATTATCGCAAACTCAAATAACCTCTGGCCACGCAGAGCCTCTTGTTCCTGATAAAGTTTTGCGGTTTCCTGCGCTTCATCCAGCAGACCGAACAGATGGCCGTCGATCTTGCGACTGACCAGAAGGTATTTGTCCAAATAGCGCCCCAGCCGGACCAGTGCCCGCAGCTCGTCGTTCACCAAGTCGGGAATAATGACCAATTGCCCCGCCAGAGCCGCCTCAAAAGCGGCGGGGTCCGGCTTTTCATAATCAAACAAATACGATTTATCACCCCGGGCTTGAAGTTCGCCAATACCATTGACGATATAGGCTTCACGCAAGCCGCGCTGAACCTGCAGCTGCCCGTCTTTTAACACCGCACGCATCCCAAATCGCTGTATGTTCGACACACTGTTTTCAATCATATTTGCCAGAATTCGGGTATCATATTCCAAAGCCTGACGCTGTTCACGCTCATAGGATTCGGTTGCCATCAAAGCGTTGCCGACGACACGGCGCACCCGTTCGGAAAACCACGCCTCAAGCCCCATGTTAATGGTAAGAACTGCGAAAACCGCAACAGAGACCGTCGGCAACAGCGCCAGAAGTGCAAAAACTCCGGTTAGACGCAAATGCAGACGCGCGCCCGCAGATTGCGCGCGCCGGGCCGCAACAATACCTATGATCCTATGCAGCACCAAGGCAGCCAGCAGCAGCACATAGACCACGTCTGCCAAAATAACCAAGCGGAGGCTGGGGGAAGACGCGCCCTGATCAAACGGCCCCAACACCAGATAAGTTGCAATACTCAACAACGGCGCCATGACCGTCAGGCTGACCCCAGCAATCGTCTGGATCTGCCTGCGGCGCCGCAAACGAAAAAATTGCTTCCAATCTATAATCCGTGCTCGGGCGATCTCCCAACACCTTCTTCTGATGCAGTTTCTCACGACCGGTATACTTCAAATGGCCAGGGTACCGCCCCCAGTTCTTGAGCGGCATTTGACCAAAAAAAAGCCCAGTTGTTCCGCCCCTTTACATCAGTTTTCTGCGGCGGGACACTTTAATTTCAAGCTGAGTGATTTTCTTGCGCAATGTATTGCGATTAATTCCCAGTAAATCCGCGCATTTCGCCTGATTTCCACCGGTTGCTTCAAGCGCAATCGTGATCAGCGGGCCTTCGACCTCCTTGAGGATACGCGCGTGCAGCCCCGGCGCCGGCAACATCTGACCGTGTAAATCAAAATAGCGTCGCAAATGACGGTCAACCGAGGCAGATAGCTTCTCACCGTCGCTGCCCGACAGAACCGGCGTTACGTCCGGTTGATTGCCCAACAAAATTTCCACTTCCGACCGGCTCACCTCATCGGTGCGATTGGTCAACGCCAGACGCCGCACCACGTTTTCCAGCTGGCGCACATTTCCCGGCCAGCTGTAGGCGCGCAATAATTCGTTTGCAGCTGGCGCAATTTCGCGGCGTCTGGTTTCTGTAGACGAGGATTTCTCAAGAAAATGCCTGATCAACAAGGTGATATCTTCCACTCGGTCCCGGAGAGTCGGCACCGTTATCATCGCCCCGCCCAGCCTGAAATACAGGTCTTGCCGAATTTTTCCAGAATCCATTGCCTTGGTCAGATCTATCTGGCTGGTCGCCATAAAACGTGGCACATACTCGTTTGGCGCATCAATCATACGCACGATCCGCGCCTGAACAGCCAGATCAATATCGGCGATCTCATCCAGCATCAACGTGCCACCCTTGACCCGCGCCAAAACTCGTGCCGGCCCTTCAAGGTCAACCAAATCTGCACCATTCACGGTGATAAAGGGCAGGTTTCGGCGATCTGAGAAATCATGAATCGTGCGTCCAATCAGCGTCTTTCCAGTGCCTGATTCCCCAATAAGTAAAACCGGCAGATCGGTGTTCATCACCCGGGCCACCACCTGATATAGGGATTGCATAACTGGGCTCTGTCCAATCAAAGGCAAGTCATCAGAACTTTGCCTGTCGGTCTCTACCGAGACAGAACTGCGACGTTTTCGGTTCAATTCCAATGCCCGGGCGGTGCGCTTCATCAAGTCGGGCAAGTCAAAAGGTTTGGGTAAATAATCGTAAGCTTCGGCTTCGGCGGCTTGAATCGCAGTCATAATTGTATTTTGAGCAGAGACAACAATAACCGGCAGCCCAGGTCGGTCTTGGGCAATTTTTGGCAGCATTTCCAGACCGTTGCCATCCGGCATCACCACATCGGAAATAATAACATCGCCGCGCCCCTCAGCCACCCAACGCATCAAAGTTGTCAACGATGAGGTCGCGTGCACTTTGCATCCGGCTCGCGTCAGCGCCTGCGTTAAAACAGTTCGTATTGTCCGGTCATCATCCGCCACCAAAACTGTACCATCCATCGCACGCTTCCTTCTTGGTTATTTTGCCATCGGTAATGAGAGCCGAAAAACGGTATGGCCCGGCACCGAGTCGACCGAAACCCAGCCCTTGTGGTCAGACAAGATTTTACTCACCAGCGCCAACCCCAGGCCGGTGCCATTTTCACGCCCCGACACAAACGGGTCGAATACATCGCCCTTAATGTCCTGAGGCAGACCAGGTCCGTCGTCGATAATCTCTATCTGTAACGGCAAAGCATGCCCGGTCCCGTCTGAACGGCGCAAACTAAACGAATGTTCATAAAAGCTTTTGAGACGAATCGTCCCTCCCCCGGCCCCGGCCGCTTCAGAGGCATTTTTCAACAAATTTAACACCACTTGCAGCAGTTGATCCGGATCGCCCAGAACCTGCGGAAGTGATGGATCATAGTCTTCGATGATTTTCATCTCGGCGCCAAAACCCAAGAGTGCCGAACGACGAGCACGATCGAGAACATCGTGAATGTTGACCGCCTGCTGATTGGGCGGGCTGAGATTGCCAAACTCTTCAACCTGTTCAAGTAATTTGACAACGCGGCGGGATTCTTCGACGATTAAATCCGTTAACTCTAGATCTTCCGCATTCAGGTTCATCGATAAAAGCTGTGCGGCGCCCGTGATACCTGCCAGAGGATTTTTTATCTCATGGGCCAACATTTCAGCCATCCCGATAGCCGACATGGCCGCAGATTTTACTGAAACGCTCTGGGTCATCCGGTGGGCCAGCTCACGCGGATAAATCATTAAGATCATCACCCCCTCTCGCCCCGATACCGGTGCGAAAGACAGGTTGCATTGCAATGGTGGGCGATTGCCACAACCGACATCAACATCGTTGACAAACAGCGGTGACCCCTGCGCCCGCGCACGCCTGAGATTGACTTCTATCGGCGCATCCACCGCAAGTTTGTCCCAGACGGGCGTGCCCGTGACCGCGCGTGAAGATATATTTAAAAATCCCTCAGCAGCAGGGTTAAGATCTGTGATTAGGTCGTCGTCATCCAAAAGCACTGCCGGCATTGGCAGCGAAACCCACAGCGCAGCGTCATCCATCATGCGACGACCTCCAGATTGGTGGTAAAGGCACGCCGTAGCAGACCGGTGACCTGTGACGGCGAGGTCGAGGTCAAAATGGCGCGACGCACCGCGGCGGCGGTGCCGGCGGCCTGCATATACCAGCCCAGATGTTTACGGGCCACGCGCAGACCCAAGTCGACACCATAGAACCCCAGCATCGCCTCATAATGGCCGCAGACCACATCAAGCAGGGCCTCCCGGACCGGCGGCGTGGTGGGCGCCCTGCCCTCAAGGGCCGCAGCAACCTGCGACAGCAACCATGGACGCCCCTGTGCACCGCGACCTATCATCACGCCTGCCGATTGCGCTGACTGCATCGCCGTACGGGCAGTCTGGTCATTGGTGATACCGCCATTAGCAATTACCGGAATATCAACCGCTTGCGACACGTCTGCGATCGCCACCCAGTCCGCCTTGCCTTTGTAAAACTGACAGCGGGTGCGCCCGTGAATTGTGATCATGGCGATGCCTGCACCCTCTGCGCGCCGCGCCAGATCAGGTGCATTGCGGATCTGGTCGTCCCAACCAAGACGGGTTTTCAACGTGACCGGGACTGACACCGCAGCCACGACCGCGTCGATCAATGTCAACGCATGATCAAGATCTTTCAAAAGCGCCGAACCAGAATAACCGTTCACAACTTTCTTGGCTGGACACCCCATGTTAATATCAATTAGCTGCGCACCATTGTCTTGCGCCTTTTTCGCCGCCTCTGACATCCAATAAGCCTCGCGGCCCGCCAACTGTACGGCCGTGTGGTCGCTCCCGAAACCAAGTTCGGCTTTTTCACGCACCCCTTGCTTGGCCTGTACCATCTCTTGGGATGCGATCATTTCGCTCACGACAAGACCGGCCCCAAAGCTGGAGACCAGATTGCGAAACGGCAAGTCAGTGATGCCCGCAAGCGGCGCCAGAAACACCACAGGAGATATCGGTTTTTTATTCAGGTAGACTACCACGGCGCCTCGCAGAAAGTTTTGATCAGGATTAGGCCAATTTCACATAAGAGACAACAATTCTTCGCACAAAATAACCGCAACGCCCAGAGAGTGCCTAAAATTTAATCATCAGCCATTCCGATTTGCCAAGAACAGCAGACAGCCATACTTAAGGCAGAAAACAAAGGACGCATTTATGATTTCACATACCACCGCTTTTCAACGATCTTTCATCGTCAGGGCAAACCCTTGTCATTGAGCAGAAACATTGCCACCGTGTTTGGCGTTGGAACCCTTCGCCCTGCCCCCGGGACCTGGGGATCGTTGGTCGCCCTGCCAGCGTTCTACCTGATCCATGTCGCCGGCGGGTTTCCTTTGGCGGTTGTGGCAACATGTGCGATGTTCGCATTCGGTTGGTGGGCCACTGCCGAACAGACCCGCGACAGCCTTGACCATGATCCGTCTGAGATTGTCATTGATGAAGTGGTTGGGCAATGGTTGGCGCTTTGGACGATCTCAGCGAGTGCGTGGCGTTTGGAAATTGATGTGTTGCAACTCTGGCCCGGTTGGCTGGCGGGTTTTGCGCTGTTTCGGATGTTTGATATTTTCAAGCCCGGACCTGTTGGCTGGGCTGATCGTCGCGCAGACGCGCTTGGGGTCATGCTTGACGATGTGATTGCTGGGGTCTGCGCCGCACTATGCGTCGCCGCAATGGCCGCGGTGGCCCATGGAGTGTTGATGTGACCGACTTTACCAAGGAAATCCTGACGCTGGCGCTGAAAAAAAATCTCAAAATTGCAACTGCCGAAAGTTGCACCGGTGGATTGATTGCTGCGGCCCTCACCGATTTGGCGGGCAGTTCGGGGGCCTTTGACCGCGGCTTCGTCACCTATTCTAATGCCGCAAAAATCGAACTTCTGGGGGTAGACCCCGGCACGCTTGACCAGTTTGGTGCAGTTTCACCTGAAGTCGCATTAGAAATGGCCGAGGGCGCTTTGCGCAACTCTGATGCCGCTGTCGCGCTATCGGTCACAGGGATTGCCGGCCCGGGTGGTTCACAATTCAAACCTGAGGGGCGGGTCTGCTTTGGCATTATCACCAAGCAAACTGGCGGGCGCGTCGAGACGATTGAGTTTGGCGCGCTCGGCCGTGAGCAAGTGCGCCTTGCTGCCGTGGCCCACGGTTTAAGGACCCTTCGACAAATGCTGGTTTAAATGCGCGTATAATACAGGCATATCACAGAAATAGGGCCTAAATTTTAATCATTTTAAAAATTGATCACAAAACAGGCATTAAAACAGAGTAATGCCTCTTTTTTTCGCACACGGTTTACGCTTTGGCCTCTGGTATCGATTTTCATTCCGGAGGACCAAAGATGAACGGAGCAGATACTGCATGGATTATTGTCGCGACAGCCCTTGTGTTGTTCATGACACTGCCGGGGCTTGCGCTGTTTTACGGCGGTCTGGTTCGGGCACGCAATGTGCTGAGCGTGTTCATGCAATGCTATGCCATTGCCTGTTTGATGAGCGTTCTTTGGTTTATGTTTGGGTATTCAATTGCCTTCGGGGGGGGCTCAAGCGGTCTTTGGGGCGGGTTTGATAAGGTTTTTCTGTCGGGAATCACCACCGACACGCTATCAGGCACGCTGCCGGAAATTTTGTTTTTTGCCTTTCAAATGACCTTCGCGATCATCACTCCGGCGCTGATTGTCGGCGCCTATGTCGAGAGGATCGGGTTTGGCTTTGTGCTGCTGTTTTCCGGCCTTTGGATGCTGGTCTGCTACGCACCGGTGGTCCACTGGGTGTGGGGCGGCGGTATGCTGGCTGACGGCGGGCTGTTCGGTGACACTGGCGTTAAGGATTTTGCCGGCGGGATCGTGGTGCATGAAACGGCAGGACTGGCCGCTTTGGTCATCGCTGCCATGTTGGGGCCGCGATTGAACAAGAACACACCACCGCACAACCCAGGTTATGTGATGATTGGCGCGGCAATGCTGTGGGTGGGTTGGTTTGGATTTAACGGCGGCTCACAACTGGCCGCCGACGGCGGCGCGGCGATGGCGCTAACCGTGACGCATATCTCGGCCGCCACCGCTTCGCTGACATGGGCGCTGTGGGAAAAATTCAAATATGGCAAGGCCTCTTTGGTGGGCATGGTCACCGGGACGATTGCCGGATTAGCTTCGATCACCCCCGCCTCCGGGTTTGTCGATCCGGTGCAGGCTTTGATCATTGGGGCGATCGCCGGCGTTCTGTGTCAGGAGGCCTGTAATGTCATCCGAGGTAAGCTTAAAATTGATGACACGCTGGATGTCTTTGCGGTCCATGGTATTGGAGGAATTTTCGGCACCATTATGATCGCCGCGTTTGGCCTTGGCAACTGGACCGCACAACTGGGATCATTGGTGATTGTTGGGATATTCACCGTGGTTGTCACCGTGGTATTGGTCAAGCTGGTATCTCTGCTCACGCCTCTGCGGGTCGACGCCGAGGACGAAACCAACGGATTGGATCTGACATCACACGGCGAGCGTGCCTATGACATCCAGTCATAATTAAACAAACCCCAACGTTTAAGACGGGTCTGTAAAGGCCCGTTTTTTCCGTTTTTTTATTCGAATCCCTCCAAGGAGAGGAAATATCTCTCGGACTGCCTGGGACGCCCCTATTCTGGGGGGCGCAGCTGATGAAGCAAAAGGCTTAGGATTTTCCATAAAGCATCTCGGCACGGCTTTCAAACGCACGCACAATCCGTTGCATTGCCTCGTTAAAAACCACTCCAATGATACTGCGTAAAATGGCGTTTTTGAATTCGAAATCCACAAAGAAACGCACGTCGCAACCGGATGGGGTATCGACAAATTCCCAGCTTGACTTCATGTGTTTAAAAGGTCCCTCAAGATATTGGGTGTCAATTTTCTTGGCCATATTCCACAGCTCGACCCGACTGGCAAAACTCTCTCGAAAAACCTTGAAACTAATAACCAGATCGGCCTCGACCGTCTCGCATTCTCCTTGGGTTGTGCGCGACCGAATGCGGGCCGCCGAACACCAGGGCAAAAACTGCGGATAGGCAGAAATATCGGCGACAAGATCATACATTTGGTCTGCACTATAAGGCAGCTTGCGGGTCTCGGAATGAACGGGCATATGAGGGTCTGTTTCAGCTAAGATGAATACGCTATGTCTTATTCTGACACGCAGAAAGCAAGGGGAAAATATGTCAGAACGCCCATACAGTATTGATCAGATGATATCGGCCAAATCGATTGCGGCCAGAATCGAGGCTTTGTGCCATGAGATTCATGACGAGTTTAACGGCACAAACAAATTGATCGTGGTGGGTTTGCTGCGCGGCTCTTTCGTTTTTATTGCTGATCTCGTGCGAGAATTAGACCTGCCGGTCGAAGTTGATTTTATCGAGGTTTCATCCTACGGGGACGGGATGGAGAGTAGCCGTGAAGTGCGTATTCTCAAGGATCTTCGTGGCAAAATTGAAGGCCGGGATGTTCTGGTTGTCGAAGATATTGTCGATACTGGCCACACTTTGCACCACGTTAGCCAATTGCTGTTGACGCGGAAGCCCAAGCGTTTGAAGACCATTGCACTTCTTGACAAACCAAGTCGACGCGAAGCTGATTTTCGCGCCAATTGGATTGGATTTGAAATCCCCGATGCTTTCGTCGTGGGTTATGGGATTGATTTTGCGCAGCGCAACCGCAATCTTCCTTACATCGGCAAAGTCAGGTTTACCGATCAATAAACCTGCCATTTGCAAGTTTCGAGGTTTCGCCCAAAGATGATATCCACCTCAAGGTCAAAGAAAGGCTGCATCTGCCCCCTATGATCTTGTGAGGCAAATAACACTTATCACAGCTGAAATCCTAGGGATGCAGCGCGACACTAACGCTTTGCCAGTTTTTTCAAACGCGCGCTACGCAGTTGCGCGAAATCGTCGCCCGCGTGATAGGACGACCGCGTCAAAGGCTTGGCAGACACCATCAAGAACCCTTTGCCATAAGCCGCTTTTTCATAACCAGAAAATTCGTCTGGAGTGACAAAGCGATCAACCCAATGGTGCTTGGGCGTCGGTTGCAAGTATTGGCCGATCGTTAAAAAATCAATATCAGCGGCGCGCATGTCATCCATCACCTGAAGTACTGATTGCCGGTCCTCGCCCAAGCCGACCATAATCCCTGATTTGGTAAACATCGCCGGATCCAGTTCTTTGACCCGTTGGAGCAGCCGCAAGGAATGGAAATACCGCGCTCCGGGACGCACTTCAGGATACAGACCCGGCACCGTTTCCAGGTTGTGATTGAACACATCAGGTTTGGCAGCGACCACCGTTTCAAGCGCGTCGGGGGCACAGCGAATAAAATCAGGCGTTAAAATTTCAATCGTCGTGTCGGGCGATTGGCGCCGCACCGCACGGATTGTCTGAGCGAAATGTTCGGCACCCCCATCTTCGACATCGTCACGATCCACCGAGGTGATGACCACATGATTGAGGCCAAGCTTTTTGACCGCTGCAGCCACCCTGCCCGGTTCAAAAGCATCGAGGCTCTCCGGTGGTTTACCGGTCGCAATATTGCAAAACGTGCAAGCCCGGGTACAGACCTCGCCCATAATCATCATTGTCGCGTGGCCCTGCGACCAGCATTCGCCTACGTTGGGGCATCCCGCCTCTTCGCAGACTGTCACCAGACGATTTTCGCGCATGATATCCCGGGTTTTCTTATAGCCTTCGCTGGTGGGCGCTTTGACGCGAATCCAGCTGGGCTTTTTGGGCTGAGCATTATCGGGACGATTGGCTTTTTCCGGGTGTCTTATCTGAGGTATTAAATTGTCGCGCACGATCTATTTCCCGAGCAATGGCTGTAGTAAGCATATATAGGAAACAATGAGGCCCGTCAAAGTTTTGCCCATCATAGCCGCTATGATTTTTGCGCCGCCGCATCCAACGCCGCGACCGAGGCAGTTTACCACACGTCACTTGCGTTTCCTAACTTTACAGACAGCGACCGATTTTGGTATGCTTCGGTGTCGGACCGACCCAATTTAGGTGGGTACAGCGTTTGATCAGCCAGTTAAAAAATCAGCTATTATTCGGAGAAGAACATGGACGGAAATGATGTCGGGACTGCAGGCAAATGTCCTGTGATGCACACAAGTGTTGGTGGCAGATCAAACCGGGATTGGTGGCCCAACCAACTCAATCTCAAAATGCTGCATCAAAACTCAGCGCTGAGCGACCCATTGGACGCCTCGTTCAATTATGCTGAGGAATTCAAAAAATTGGACCTCGAAGCTCTGAAAAAAGACCTCCGCGCGCTTATGACCGATTCTCAGGATTGGTGGCCAGCAGACTATGGTCATTATGGCGGGTTTTTCGTCCGAATGACTTGGCACAGCGCCGGCACTTACCGCACGGCAGATGGCCGTGGTGGCGCATCTTCTGGCACCCAGAGGTTTGCGCCTTTGAACAGCTGGCCTGACAATGTAAATCTGGACAAGGCCCGTAGGTTGCTTTGGCCGATCAAACAAAAATATGGTCAGAAAATTTCATGGGCCGACCTGTTGATTTTAAGCGGCAATTGCGCCCTCGAATCGATGGGGTTCAAAACCTTTGGTTTCGCCGGAGGACGCGTGGATGTTTGGGAACCGGAAGAAGACATCTACTGGGGCGCGGAAGACGTATGGCTGGACGACAAACGCTACAGCGGCGAGCGCGAGCTTGCCAACCCTCTCGCAGCTGTGCAGATGGGCCTGATCTATGTGAATCCCGAGGGACCAAATGGCCGGCCCGATCCTCTTGCCTCGGCCTATGATATCCGGGATACCTTTGCGCGTATGGCGATGAACGACGAAGAAACCGTTGCGCTGGTGGCTGGTGGTCACACGTTTGGCAAAGCTCACGGTGCCGGCGACGCCGCACAGGTTGGGCCAGAGCCTGAAGGTGCGGGCCTGCAGGAACAGGGCCTTGGCTGGGCCAACAGTTTTGGCAGCGGAAAGGGCGTACATACCATTTCAAGCGGCATTGAAGGCGCTTGGACGCCAAACCCGACACAGTGGGACAACGGCTACTTCGACACGCTGCTTGGCTATGAATGGGAATTGACCAAAAGCCCGGCCGGTGCCCAGCAGTGGGTGCCCAAGGATGGCGTGGCCGACGGCACTGTGCCCGATGCACATGATCCAACAATCCGCCAGGCACCGATGATGACCACAGCGGATATGGCTTTGAAAATGGATCCAATCTATGCGCCTATCTCGAAAAGGTTCCACGAAAACCCTGATGAGTTTGCTGATGCTTTCGCCCGCGCCTGGTACAAGCTGACACACCGCGATATGGGCCCTCGAGCACGGTATCTAGGTGCTGATGTTCCTGCCGAGGAACTGCTCTGGCAAGACCCGATTCCCGAGGCGACGCACGCGCAAATCGACGCCGGTGATATCGCCGACCTCAAAGCAAAGATCACTGCCTCTGGGCTGTCGATCGCGCAGCTGGTGTCTACCGCATGGGCCTCGGCCTCAACCTATCGCGGCAGCGACAAACGTGGCGGTGCAAACGGCGCTCGGTTGCGGTTGGCCCCGCAAAAAGACTGGGAGGTCAACCAACCGGCGCAACTGGCAACCGTGATCGAGACGCTTGAAGGGATTCAAAGCGCGTTCAATGCGGCGCAAGCCGGCGATAAAATGATCTCTGTCGCCGATTTGATTGTTCTAGGAGGCAATGTCGCCATCGAACAAGCCGCACAGAAAGCCGGGCATACAGTAGAAGTACCTTTTTCAGCAGGCCGTGGTGACGCCACCCAAGAGCAAACCGATGTCGATTCGTTTGCCGTGCTTGAACCGGCTTCCGATGGTTTCCGTAACTATCTCAAAACCCAATATACGCTCTCAGCGGAAGAGTTGCTGATTGACCACGCACAATTGCTGACGTTAACCGCGCCAGAAATGACCGTGCTTGTAGGCGGCATGCGGGTCTTGAACGCCAACCACGGCGGCACACAGCATGGCGTCTTTACAAAGCGTCCCGAGACGCTGACTACGGATTACTTTGTCAATCTACTCGACATGTCGACGGAATGGACACCCTCTTCTGAAGCCGAAGAGCTGTTTGAGGGGCGCGATCGTGTCAGCGGTGACCTCAAGTGGACAGGCACCCGCGTGGATCTCGTATTTGGCTCGAACTCTCAGCTGCGAGCCTTGGCAGAGGTCTATGCCTGCGACGGGGCTGAAGGCAGCTTTGTGCAAGACTTTGTCGCCGCTTGGGCCAAAGTAATGAATGCCGACCGTTTCGACCTTACCTAAGCGCGGACCCAATCCAAGATCGCGGCCGCCCGTGCCGGAGAACTGAAAACAACATGAAATAAGCGGCGTTTTAAGTATGATAAAACGCCGCTTATTTGTGAAATATATTTAAGAAATCCATCCAGACTGACGTTTCCACGCCCTTTATTGCGCTCTGTCAAGTTGATGATATTACCCGATCAGAGGTCCGTATTTGCCACATTCTTTCTGATAATGGAGGCTTAACCGCTGAAGTGCGATGCGCAACACGATCTTGCCCGAGCGTGCCGACCACCCCATCCGACGCTCAGCCGATTCCAACCCCTCCAAATGACAACAGCACCGCAACACCACATCGCCCAAGCCCGCCCCCAAAGAGGAGAGAGCCTTTTCAACCCGCTGGCGCGCGGCAGCAGGACCCGTACCCGCAATATTGTCAGACGGTGTGAACCCCGTGACCCCTGCGGTTAGAAACTGGCTCCAGTTTTGGCTAACTCTGGTATCCATCTGCGCGAGCTCGAAATCCTCTCGCATACGTTCACCCGCCGTCACCAACTCGTCACTGAGAAAAGGTTTGCCATCGCGATCACGGCGCCTTGCCAATCCCAGCAAAGGCGACTCGCTGGCGGCATAACGCACCCGCTTGGGCGTATCTTCCAACACCTTTGAGCTGGTTTTACATCCTACTTGCGCACCCGCAAAATGCGTTTGTGCCTCGGCAAAGCCATGATAACTTTGGGTTGCGTCTTTTTGTTTCAATAAGTCTTGCAAGGCATTCCGACCGGCAGTTGTAATACGATAGCGCGAAATACGCCCCTGCTCACTGCAGGTGATCCAGGCCTTCAACGCAAAGGCCTGTGCAAGTGCGGTATCGAGCACAGCAGTTTTTGAGCTGCTCCCATCTGGCATGTCGCGCACGACAATGGCTTTCTCCATACCGTCGGCCACAGCCAAGATGGCACCAGCCTCGCAAAGCCGCGGCAAGACCCGAATTGCGTGCTCAAATAACGTTCTGTCATCTTGGGTTTTAGGTGGGCGTGCAGTGAGGGTCGACATGGTTTTAGGCTCCTTTTTGAAACTGATGGCGGATCGCTGAAAATACTTTTTGCCAAGTTTGCTTAGCGCAGCGTCCACCAAAGGATCATCCCGCCGGTGTTCAAGTCGGCGAATTTGCCGCAATACAGTCGAGGCATGACATCCCTTTTGCCGAGCTAAATATCTGATCGCCAGACCGGTTTCAGTATGTAGAAGATAATTTTGAACATCTACTGGCACCCAATTCGGCAGCGCCTTAGAAACGGCTTTCTGCACATGAATTGGCATATTGTTTTCCCATAGCTTCCTGGCATTTTAATCAAATTTGACAATATATTTTCTACGAATACTCACAGTAACAAGAGTGGTTTCTGAGAATTGTTAATACTTAATGTTATTGAACTTCCTGTGTCATTTTGATGATTATTTAGATAAGCTGTTGTAAATGTTACGTTCGCTGTTGCGGCCAGATACGCAACAGTTTGCAACGACAGTCCATACTGAGGGATCTTCAAAAAGGAAAATTCCATGACGGACACTTTGCCGCTTTACGATCGCATGCGACTTGCTGGAGTACTGTTAAATACGGCGAAAATAGCTGTAAAAAATTATCGTAGTGAAAATAAATTGAGCCAGTTTATGCGCGAACCCAGACCTGAACCAGCGCAGGACACTGCAATTGACCCAAGACTTGGGATTGTTTCTAACCTCAAGTTACACGGACACATTAATGCAGCCGATAACAGCAACTCCACCCATTTGGAATTTTTAATCGCCCTGACCGCAGAGGCGGAGTCATTCACCGCTGCGATTACACCATCGCATCAGGAACGGCTGCTTTCTTGCGAGCAACATAGTCAGAAAGCGCCTCGGATATCGCTGGATCAAGCGCGGGTTGTTGATAATTGGACAAGAGATACTCAACCCGGGCACTTGCCAAAGTCATAGTATCGCGCGCGCCCTCTTCGTACCAGGTTTCGAAGGGCTTGTAATCCAAAAGGTCGCTGCGCCAAAAGGCGTCTTTGAAATTGCTCTGCGTGTGGGCGCAGCCAAGATAGTGACCGCTGGGGCCAACCTCGCGGATTGCGTCCATAGCCTGCGCATTCTCGTCGATCTCAATACCGTGTGCCATATGATGCAGGCTGCCCAGTTGGTCGGCATCCATCACAAATTTCTCAAATGACGCGACCAAGCCGCCCTCCAACCAGCCACAGGCATGCAACATAAAGTTAACGCCGCCAAGCAGCGCCGCATTATAGGTGTGGGCGGTTTCATAGGCGGCCTGCGCATCCGGCAGTTTCGACCCACAAAGGCTGCCGCCCGACCGAAACGGCAATCCCAAACGCCGGGCCAGTTGTCCGGCGCCGTATAGTATTTTCGATGCCTCGGGTGTGCCAAAGGTTGGCGCCCCCGAGTTCATATCGATCGATGACACAAAGGCGCCGAAAATCACCGGAGCGCCGGGACGGATCAGTTGCGAATAGGCGATACCGGCCAAAACTTCGGCCAAAACTTGTGTCAATGTGCCCATGACAGAGACTGGCGCCATCGCGCCACCGACGATAAACGGGGAAATGATACACGCCTGGTTGTTGCCAGCATAAACCTCGAGCGCGCCAGTCATCACATCATCAAAAGTCATCGGCGAATTGACGTTGATCAACGATGTCATCACCGCGTTGGATTGCACAAACTCTTTTCCAAACAGGATTTCGCACATCTCAACGCTATCTTTGGCCCTTGAGGGTTCCGTTACCGAGCCCATAAACGGCTTGTCCGACAAGGTCATATGGGCATGAAGCATATCGAGATGGCGCTTATTAACCGCAACATCGGTCGGCTCACACACCGTGCCACCAGAATGATGCAACCACTTTGACATGTAGCCAAGTTTCACAAACTTTTGGAAGTCCTCAATGGTCGCATAACGCCGGCCCCCGGCTATGTCGCGCACAAAAGGCGGGCCATAAACCGGAGCGCAGACCAGTGTATTGCCGCCAATCTCAACCGAACGTGCTGGATTGCGGGCGAACTGCGTATACCGCGACGGTGCGGTTTGACACAGTTGGCGCGCCAAACCACGCGGGATCCGTACCCTTTCACCGGACACATCAGCTCCGGCATCACGCCAGCGCGACAAAGCCGTCGGGTTGCTCACAAAGTTAATGCCGATTTCCTCAAGCACAGTTTCGGCATTGGTCTCGATAATCTCCAATGCTTCTTCGGTCAGTATCTCGTAAAGTGGGATATTGCGCTCAATATACTTGGCAGTTTCCATCTTTATCGTTGTGCGTTCCGCCCGTCTGGCGGCGCCGCCTCCGCTGCGTGTTCTTTTGGACGGTGCTGAAGCGACCATAATTTGTCCTTACCTGATAACTAATTTGAGGATTCATTTCTATTTTAGTCGATATGGAGCATTGAACAGGTCAGTTTTGCCAGCCCTGAGGAGAAAAAGCGACATGCACACTCGCTGGTACGGATTTCTTGTATCCATTCCCCAAGACGCCACCCCAGCCCTTGCACCAACTGCAGCAACACATTATCAGCGGCCCATGACACAACATCAAAATCAACGTCTGCTAATCATCGATTTCGGTAGCCAAGTGACACAACTGATCGCGCGCCGCCTGCGCGAGCTGAATGTTTATTGCGAAATTCATCCGTTTCAGAATGTGACCGATCAGTTTTTGAACAATTTTGCTCCGCAAGCCGTCATTTTCTCAGGTGGTCCCGCCAGCGTCATCGATGACAACTCGCCGCGCCCACCGCAATCTGTATTCGAACTGGGCGTGCCTATCTTAGGCATTTGTTACGGGCAACAGGTGATCATGCAGATGCTGGGCGGCCAGGTCGAGCGTGGACATGACACCGCAGAGTTTGGGCGCGCCATGATCACGCAAACAGGCGGTGATCTAAAGTTATTGGATGGCTGGTTTAACGACGGTTCAGAGCAGGTCTGGATGAGCCACGGAGATCATGTCAGCGCCATCGCGCCGGGATTCGAAGTCTATGGCACCTCACCGAATGCGCCGTTTGCAATCACCGCTGATGTGGACCGCCAGCTGTTTGCGGTGCAATTTCACCCCGAGGTACACCACACCCCGAATGGTTCGAAACTATATGAGAACTTCATCGCTTTGGCCGGGTTCACCGGCGATTGGACAATGCAGGGTTATCGCGCTGAGGCCATTGCCAAAATCCGCGCTGAGGTTGGTGACAAAAAGGTCATCTGTGGTCTGTCCGGCGGTGTCGACAGCTCGGTTGCTGCCGTGTTAATTCACGAAGCTATCGGAGCACAATTGACCTGTGTCTTTGTCGATCACGGCCTGCTGAGGCAAGGTGAAGCCGAAGAAGTCGTCGCAATGTTCCGCGATCATTATAACATGCCGCTGATCCACGCCGACGAACAACAGCTGTTTCTGGGCGCATTGGACGGCCAAGACGATCCAGAAACCAAGCGAAAGATTATCGGTGGATTGTTTATTGATGTATTTCAGAAATATGCCAACCAGATCGAAGGGGCCGAGTTTTTAGCTCAGGGCACGCTCTATCCTGATGTGATTGAATCGATCAGCTTTTCGGGTGGACCATCGGTCACGATCAAAAGTCACCACAACGTCGGGGGCCTGCCCGAAAAAATGGGCCTCAAACTGGTAGAACCCCTGCGCGAGTTGTTTAAAGACGAAGTCCGTGCCTTGGGGCGCGAACTGGGTCTGCCATCAGAGTTCATTGGCCGTCATCCATTTCCCGGCCCCGGGCTTGCGATTCGCTGTCCGGGCGAAATCACCCGCCCGAAACTGGAAATTCTTCGACAAGCAGACGCAGTGTTCATCGACCAGATCCGCAAACACGGGCTATATGACGAAATCTGGCAGGCCTTTGTCGCGATATTACCGGTGCGGACGGTCGGGGTGATGGGCGACGGGCGCACCTATGATTTTGCCTGCGCCCTGCGTGCGGTAACATCGGTCGATGGCATGACTGCAGATTATTATCCATTTTCCCATGAGTTTCTCGGAGAAACGGCAACTCGCATTATTAACGAAGTCAAAGGCATTAACCGTGTAACTTACGATATCACGTCGAAACCGCCTGGAACGATTGAGTGGGAATAGTGACGGTGTAATTTTGTTGTTTTAAATCAATATGTTATGAGATTAAGTCAAGTACAAAGTCGGTACAAAGTTTTAATAAATGTATTGATTTCTTTGAGAAAATACTTATCATTTACAAACATTGGTACAAACTTTCTGTACTTATCCGTTTGAGTGATAACAATGTCGAGAAAACCGAGAAAATCTAAAGGTACTTGGACGCGACAAAATGAGCCTATCCTTGGTGGTAAGGGTTTCATTTATCGCGTGAATGCATCTGGTGATGTGTGGCAATTCAGAATGTGGATTCCAGAAGAAGGTAAACACCTTAGAAAGTCTCTTAGGACAAGAGATTTTGATGCAGCTAAAGAAC
>ERZ802822.369-NODE-369-length-32417-cov-7.225325_pt1 | contig 32417 bp, 34 predicted proteins | sample MGYA00345649_ERZ802822 | MGnify/ENA primary metagenome ERZ802822 (study PRJEB30503, sample SAMEA104212359) | marine metagenome | biome: Westerlies Biome; feature: [SRF] surface water layer (ENVO:00010504) within the epipelagic zone...; material: water...
CCAAAAGAAAGAATATCGTAATGACTAGAACATTTAAGGAGAGAGAGGGAATAATTGAAGTAAACTCAAGTAAGGATGCTCTAAAGCATGCAAAAAGTTATTCTGAAAAGATTAATATCATTGGCGGAGAATATATCTATAAAGAATTCCTACCCTTAGCATCTAAACTTCTGATAACAGAAATAGATATTGAAGTGATTTCACCAGATGCATTTTTCCCTGAGTGGGATACAAATCAATGGAAAGAAATTTCTAGAAAGCAAAGCTCTGAAAATGGACTTGATTTTAGTTTTGTTGAATACCAGAAGTATTAGACGCCTAAAGCTTTTCTTTTCAACTTAAGAGCTTCGACCCTTTCTTCTTCACCTTCAGTATATGTCACCCACTTCCTAGCCTGGTCTTGTACTCTTTTCTTTTTCTCTTTTTGCTTCTCTTTTTTATCGTCAAATTGTCTTTCAGCTACGTCTATGCATTTTCTGAAAGAATCAATGGCAGATTCCCATTTTTGGTTTTCAAAATTTATCTGCCCCAAGAGCATATAGGCAGCAGCTTCATCTTTTAGCTTACCTTTGTTTATACCATCCGAAATGGCTTCTTCAGCTTTATCAAATTCATCTAAACTAAAATGAACTTGTCCTAAAAATATAAACAGCTCACCTTCCTTAGATTTTGTTGCTGCTTGCAGGTAATAAGGTTTAGCTTTTTCAAGTTCTTTGGCTGCATGCCAGTATTGAGCTGCAGCTTTTAATGTCTTCTCTTCTTTTTTAACTATTCCACGATTTAAGCCTTCTTCTATGACTTTGGCAGCTTTACGAGGATTTTCAAACATAAATAGAAGTTGCGATAAAGCGGTAAATTCTCTTTGTTTGTCTAAAAGATTATCATCATAAGCGGCTTCAAGGGCACCCATTTGGTCCATTTGTCTATCTCTTTGCCCATATAGACCTGATAAGTTAGTCCAGTATCTCTTTTTCGGATAGTATTGAACAAGAATCTCATAAATTGGTAAGACTTCAAGATCTTTCTTTAATTCTGAGTAAAGAGCCATTTTTAGTAAATAATGATTTTCTTTAGCTACTCCTTTTCTTGTTTCACCTGTCTCAATCATCTCACCTGTTTCATTGCCTTCAGCATCAAGAACTGCAACTTTAATGGGTATATCTCTAGACTCTTGAATTTCTATTGCAGTGTCTATGGATTCAACGGACTTTTGAAAATCTTCCACTTGATAGTATGCTTGTGCAAGAAGTCCATATCCGTCCGAGCTTGGTTCTTCTTCGTTATCAAGCCACTCTAATAGATAACTTATTGAACCTTTATAGTCCTCATCTATATATCTAAGTTGTGATAAAGAGTATAAAGCTCCTTGTCTTTCTTGATCGCTTGAATCCTCTTCAGCAATCAAATTTTTATAAGCTCTTTCAGCAAGGCCATAATCTTCTTTTGAAAAATAGATGTAGCCCCTGTAATAAAACATCTTAGACCTATCAGTACTTGTGAACTTTGAATCCACTGCAGCAACAGGTTCGAGTGTAAGAAGTGCTTCATCCCATTGTTCAGTCTCAATTAGGGGAACAAGGCCCTGCAAGATTCTTTGCATCTTCTTACTTGGTAATTTAGTACGTCTTCTTTTCTTTTTCTTCTTGTTATCATCTTCAGCCGCCTCTAAAGAAGCGCCTTTATAATCTAAGGGGGATACTCCTAAAGTAACTGGCAACAAACTTATAACAGCTAAGATTAGGAATAACTTTAAAGGGAAACTAAATTTAAATTTTTTCATAACACTCTACGCACAACCTTCTGGAACATAATCCGCTGGCTTATTGGGATCTTCAATCTTGAAGACAATAATTGTTCTCACATTTGGTACTTCAATGGCCTCACCATCTCTTATTTGAGGTTTATATTTATACTTTAATGCAGATCTCATTGCAGCTCTATCAAAAATTCCTGGAGGCACAGACCATTCAACTTCAGGTTCTTTTGTAGAACCAACTTTCGTTACAGTAAATTTAAGCATCACACATCCTTCAATACCTCTCTCCAAAGCTCTTCTAGGATATACAGGAGGAACTTGGAAAATTGGAACATATGAACCATCAGCAAATACACCTGCTTTCTTTCCTTTGAAACCTAAATTTGGCCTCGCAGCAGATGTATCTAAATCAGCAGGAGGAGTCATATCGAATTCAGGTGGCATTGTTTCAGGCGGAGGCTCCTCTTCTTGAGGGCGCTCCATATCCATCATAAGCTCAAGCTCTCTTTCGGGCATCATTACATCAGCTATTTTTATTGACTTATCATTCAGCTCAACGTCACCAACATCTATTAACCATTGCATGGCATAAAAAATGGCAACTGTAAGAAACAAAGATCCACTTAAAGTGGCCCCTAGCATTTTAAGATTTTGTTCTGCAAAAAATCCCATAGAATTTAAAATTTCGGTTCAGATGCTAATGAAATTGCATACACTCCAGCTTCTCTAGACTGGTCCATAACTTGTATAATTGCATCAGCCTGAGCCTTTTCATCAGCCTGAATAACAACTGAGCCTTGAGGGTTATCAGCCAACAGCTTAGTAATATTTGCCTTAACTTGTCTTACATCTACCCTTCTACCATCTATCCAAATATCATTTGTAGCGCCGATAGCTATCAGAATGGCTGCGTTCTCTTGAATATTCGAAGTTTCAGCATCTGGCCTGTTAACTTCTAAACCAGGTTCTTTAATAAAATTAGCTGTTACGATAAAGAAAATCAGAAGAATGAAAACCACGTCCAACATTGGTGTTAAATTTATATCTTCTTCTTCAGCTACAGCACTACTAATTGGTGATCTTCTCATAATTAAATTCCTATTCTGCGACCAACTGATCAACCAGTAGATCTTTTTCTTTTTGGGCCCTATTGACTAAAAATTGATTTGCCAATGTTCCAGTTAAAGCAACTGCTAGACCTGCCATGGCAGGTATTGTAGATCTTGATACTCCTCCGGCCATAGCCTTAGCATCTCCACCTCCAGTTACCGCAAGTAAGTGGAAAACTTCAATCATTCCAGTAATAGTTCCGAATAAACCAAATAAAGGAGCTATTCCAACACACATTTTTATAAGGCCTAGGTTCTTATCAATTCTTATTTCATTCTCTGAAATTAGCATATCTCTTATGGCTTTAGAATTCCAAGAGCTTTTATCTTGTCGTGAATCCCATTCTGTCATTGAAACTCCAACATAGTTCTTATGGGTATAAAAATAAAACCACATTCTTTCAAAAATAAGGAACCACATGACAAATGCCAAAAGTCCTATGAGATAGAGGACATCTCCTCCTCTTTGCATAAAAGCAAAAAGAGCATCTGAAAAGTTATAAAAAAATTGCATCCTTAGCTTTCTTTATATTTTAACTAGTCCCCTCTGAACGTTTAGCTGCCATTCCAGTGCTTGACTCTTCAATAGTGCCTAAAATTCCTCTAGAAATATTATTTACTGTTGCATACATAAAGGTAGTCGGAATAGCGACCATCAAACCAAGCCAAGTAGTAACAAGAGCTGTAGATATACCACTTGCCATTGTTTTTGGATCTCCAGTACCAAACAATGTGATCATCGTAAAGGTTTCAATCATACCAATGATTGTTCCAAATAGACCCATTAGAGGAGCAACTACTGAGACAATCTTAAGTACCCAATTTAAGCCTTCAACCGTTGGTCTTTCTTTAAGAATCTGCTCAGCCATTTTGAGCTCTAATGTTTCTGTATCAGCTTCTTTATCGTCTTCAGCGATTTTTAATATCCTTCCTAAGGCATTATCATTACTCAAATTAGTATTACCAGATTGAGCAATTACACCACCTCTGATGCTCCATAGCTCATAGAATCTCCATATGAATAGTAGTGTTGCAAGCAGACCTATTATCATCAACATGTAGCCCACTGGACCACCTTCTTGCATCTTGCCCCAAGTGCTTGGCATGGATATCAAGCTTGCAAGTAAGGAACCTCCTTGAGGCCCTGTAGGATCAACAGCGAACTGAACAGGAAATGAATCCCCATCCAGAATGTCTGAGGTTTGAGACGTATATCTTCCAGCAGGTTGTGAAGGAAGTTCTGAGTAAGCACCTCTTGAAGGAGAGTAAGTAAGATACTGACCATCGGAAACTACATTAAAGTTACCAACTCTTACTACATCTCTATTCTCAACATTACCATCGGTAGTAATAACTTCGGTATTGAATTTGACAACCTCACCAGATGCATTAATTTCTCGTTGAAGTTCATACCACAACGTTTCAAGCTCTTGAATTGAAGCTAATTTTATTCCCTCATTCATTTTAGATCCAAGAGCAGTCATGAATTCTTCTCTTTCTTTACCAAATTGAGCAGCCGTTATTGACTGTTCCATGATGTTTCTAGCTTCAGTAGTGTTACCTGCCAAGTGTCCGAATATCTCATTTAATGAGCCGAGTCTTTCTCTTAATTGCTCTTCTGCCACAACTAATAATGCCTCATTGGCTTCAAATTGTTGTTCTAGTCTTGCAGCCTCTCTCTCTAATCTTGCTCTCTCATCTTTAGCATCTGAAAGAAGTTTAGCTTGTTTGTTTTTTTCATTCCTAAACTCAGACTCTCTATCTCTTTGTTCTTGAGTATCAGCAAACTGTCCTTGTTTAACTATTTCTAGTAATTCTTGAGGATTTGACGGCTGAGCAGCCTCTTCTTCACCTTCTTCAGAAAAAGTAACAGAGGATAATAGCCCAAAGCTTATAAGGAATATAAAAAGTTTAATCTTCTTCATTTTAGTTAGCCTCCGTTGCTGACGGCAAAGGTAATTCCATTAAATCAACCGTTGCTAATTTGTTTGCAATCCTAAGACCTCGTCTTGTTGGATTCCTATAACTGTTATCAAGTTCTTCCCATGCCCTTGAAGAGTTATTCCATGCATGAGTTTGAGTTTCGTCAGCGGTTTGAAAAACCATAGCGAGTCTTCCGACTCTTAATACATTACCTTCTATTAATTCTCCATCTATAACAATGCTGTCTTTATATGCGTCTATTTTTCTACCGTATTCTGCTTCAACATTAAATGCCTCTAAAACTTGTCTCAATCCTTCAGCAGGAGAAACAGTTGGATTATCTAAGGCGGCTTTAGCAAAGGCTATTCTCTCTTTCCTTTCTGCTAGATGAAAAGGAAGGTCTAACTCAATAGATGTTTCCACACCAGCCAACATCCTGCGAGTGAAAGGAGGTATTTGTCTTTGCATTACCTGTGCTTCTTTTAAAGTTCTATCAATCTCTTTTAAACGCTCTTCTTGACGTTGGATTTGCTGTCTCATTTGAGCGTTATAAACTCTTAAACCTTCAATTTGTTTGCTAACAGTTTTGAACTCACTAACAATCACTGAAGTTTGTTCATCCATTTCATCAATTTTTGATTGAGATGTTTTTTCTGCAACTTGTCTGGCAGCCCCTACATCTAATAGAGGTTGTATTTGATCACTAAATCCTAGACTGGTAACTGATATTCCAGCCAGCATAAAAACAATTTTACAAAGACGCGACATAGCTATCTCCTAATATCTAAATTCCTATTTCTTATCTATTCGCAAAGTAGATGAATATTATGAGATTTGCAAGTACATATTTGGTACAAAACCACATAATATGTGGATTTACCCCACATTACTTCACCGTTCCCCACAACGAACGGTTAAACTATAGAGAGAAATAAGATTCAATGCAACGACAAATAAATGTTACTTTGTGAAAATTTAAAAGATGTCAAATTTTGAGTTTTTACTAATTTTATTATTTTGCAATTCAATCATATTAATTGGATTAGTTTTAAGAAGCATTAAGAAGAAAAGTCCTAGAATTATTCTTAAGTTCTTTTTCTTACCGGTTATTGTAAGTTGTGTATTTGGTCTTTTTATCCAAGAAGTATTTCAAGTTTCAGAAATTTCGAATAGACAAATTATTGCTAACTTTTTTCTTATAATATGGTGCTTAAAATCTTTCTTTTCATATAAATCAATAAAATCCTTATTACTAGAAGACTTCCTTGCATTAATAAGGCAGCAAATTTTTGAAAAAAACTATCTAGCCTTATTAACTAATATCCTTAAGGTTTCCTCAATTCAAATAATATGCTTTAGTTCTGTTTTTTCTTTAAATTACTTATCAGGGTTTTCTCAATTTAGCTTCTTAGACATTATTGGGATAATTTTATGTTTAATTGGCTTATTCATTGATTTGATATCTGATAAGGAGATAAAAAGTACGGAAAGAGATAAGTTCCTCACAAAAGGGCTAAGGTCCTATGTCCTACATCCAAATATTACTGGCATTATTTTCTTCCTTACAGGGCTTCAAGTTCTTGCTTTTGGAGGTGTTGGTTCAGAATGGTCATTTATAGGTCTATTAATTGCAACCTTTATCATTTATAAGATTTTAATACCTAAGATTGAAAGCAATTTATTAAAGAAATATCCTGATTACTCTTCTTATATAAATAAGATGCCTAAAATATTTTCTTTCAAAAAAATTACATGATGCAAAAGACGATCCCTCATATTTTTCTAACACTCATAGCTGGAGTATTAGCTGACTGCAAGATAAAAATCATCAAGAACTTTTTAATAAGAACTTTTATAGCCCTATATAAACCAAACCTTGAAGAGGCAATGAATAAGGATATAAATAGTTACAGTTCTTATAACGATTTTTTTACCAGGAAATTAGCAAATGAGTCGAGGATAATTGAATTATCAGAAAACAGTTTCATCTCTCCTGTAGATGGTGAAATTGTTAGTCATGGCTTTATTGAAGATGGGAAACTTTTGCAGGCAAAGAAACATGACTATGAACTAGATGAACTTGTTGGAATAGATTATCAAAATAAATATAAAGAGGGCTATTTCATAACTATTTATCTAGCTCCAACCGACTACCACAGAATACATTGTCCGTGGGATGGGGAGATAATTCATTCTAATCATTTAGGATCTTCACTATATAGTGTCAATAAGAAAGCCCAAGAATCCATTCCACGTCTTTATATAAAAAATGAGAGATCTGTTTTACACATTGTCTCAAACAGTCTTGAATATGCTCTGGTATCAGTGGGTGCCTCTGTTGTAGGGAGTATTGTGCCCTTTTGGATTGATAACAAAGAGTGTTCAAGAAAAGAATTAGTGGAAGAGTGGAAAATAGGTCCGCCCGAAGATACTAAAGTTAAAAAAGGAGATGAATTAGCTTATTTCCGAATGGGATCAACAGTAATACTAATTTTTAAGGACTCAGATAAGATAGATTTAGATTCCTTGAAAGAAAATAAGCTTGTAAAATTTGGAAGTAAATTAGTCTCATTAAAAAATATATAGGAAGAAATCTTGGTATCGTATTCTACTAGTGACTTCAAAGTTGGTTTAAAAATAATAATTGATAACGATCCTTGCGTGATTATTGAAGAAGAATTTAATAAGCCTGGTAAGGGACAAGCTTTCAGTAAGATTAAGTTTAGAAACTACCTTACAGGAAGGGTCGGAGAAAAAACTTGTAAAGTTGGGGAATCTCTGGAAGCAGCAGATATTGAAGAATTAGACATGCAATTCCTATACAGCGATGGAAGTGCGTGGTTTTTTATGCATCCCGACACTTATGAACAAATTCCAGTAGCTCTAAATATAGTTTCTGAACTCGAGAAATGGGTTACCGAAGAGGATATTTGTAAAGTACTTCTCTGGAATGAAAAACCAATATCTGTAGTTGCACCTACTTTCGTAGATCTTGAGATTATACAAACTGATCCTGGTGTAAAAGGGGATACTGCGACAGGAGGCTCAAAACCAGCAACTCTTTCAACTGGAGCAATAATAAAAGTACCTTTATTTGTATCAGAGGGTGAACTCGTCACAATTGATACGAGAAATGGAGAGTATCAAGGTCGAAAATAAACTGTCCCATGAAAGAAAAAATTAAGGAAAGCTTGCGCAACATTATTGTAGATTTGTATGGCAGTTCAGAATCTATTCACAATGAATTTGAAATAAGCATCCAAGATAATAAAGAAAAGGAATATGGTGATCTCGCCAGTAACGTAGCTTTAGTCCTAGCCAAGCCCCTAAAAAGAAATCCTCAACAGATTGCAGAAGAAATTAAAGGCAAATTTATAACTGATAAGGAAATAGTAAAAGTTGATGTTGCAGGCCCTGGTTTTATTAACTTTTTCTTATCTAAAGAGTCGCATGGTGCAATTTTAAAAGATATCTCTATTCAAAAAAATAATTTTGGAAAGTTTGAATCGAATAATCAAAAAGTTCTTATTGAATATGTCTCAAGCAATCCAACAGGTCCTTTACATGTAGGACATGGAAGAGGTGCAGTTTTTGGATCTGTGTTATCAAAGCTTCTGAAAGAAGCAGGATTTGAAGTAGATGAAGAATATTATGTAAATGATTTTGGGAGACAAATGAATATTCTTTCTGTGAGCTTATGGATTAGATATGCACAGATATTTGATAAGAACATAAAAATGTTAAATAACGGTTATCAAGGCGATTATCTTATTGCCATTGCACAAAATTTAAAGAAATTCAGGTCTGATGAGCTGTATGAAGATGATGAGGAGATCAAAAGTCTTCTAGAAAATGAGAACGAAGAAGCTGAAAAACATACTGACGAAGTCATCGATAGCATCAAATCTAAGCTAAGTGATGAATTTTCTTATGTGAGAGATTTTGCTCTCAGAGAAATATTAGAGTTAATAAAAGAAGATCTATTAGAATTCGGCGTCGATCATAATCACTGGTTTTCAGAATCTGCACTTTATAAAAGTGAACCGCATGAACTAAGCAAAGTTGATCAATCTATTGAAGAACTTTCATCTAAAGGTTTTGTATACGAAAAAGAAGGTGCTATTTGGTTTAAATCTTCAGAACTTGGAGATGATAAAGATAGAGTTTTAAAAAGAGGCAATGGTGAATTTACTTATTTTGCCTCTGATGTTGCCTATCACTTAGATAAATATGATCGCGGATACGATAGGATAATCAATATTTGGGGTTCAGATCATCACGGCTACCTTCCAAGAGTAAAGGCTGCCATGGAAGCAAGTAAAAAGAATGTAGAAAAGCTTGAAGTAGTCTTTATTCAATTTGCTAATTTAATTAGGGCAGGAAAAAAAGTGACCATGTCTACTAGAAGTGGGGAATTTATTACACTTAAAGAACTCATAGAAGAGGTTACATCAGAAGCAGCAAGATTTTTTTATATTAATAGAAAAGCTGATCAACATTTAGACTTTGATTTAGACCTCGCAAAAGAGCAGTCTAAAGATAATCCTCTGTACTATATCCAATACGCACATGCTCGCATATGTAGTGTTTTACGTAAGTCCAATGCTAGAGAAGAAGAATTGAACACCTCAGAACTTGGATTATTAGATTCCAACAAAGAGATAGAAATACAGAAAATTCTTAAACAGTATCCTCCTCTAATTGAAAGAGCAGCTCTAGCAAGTGAGCCTCATTTAATTTGCTATTACTTAAAAGACTTGGCTAGTATTTTTCATAGTTACTACAATACCGAAAAATTTATAGTTGAAGACCAGAAGCTTATGAACTCTAGATTGTTCTTGCTGAGTGGAGTAAAGCAAGTTATTTATAATGGACTAACTGTTCTGGGAATAAATGCTCCTCATGAAATGTAGAAAGTGATCTCCAGCAACTTACACAAGATTAACCAAGATATTGAAGAAAATTGTAAGCTTTCTGGCAGAAAGACCGATGAAATAATCTTGATAGGTGCAAGTAAAGCACAGACGATCGAAAGTATAAAAGAGGCTTATGAAAGTGGTTTAACACATTTTGGTGAAAATTATCTTCAAGAGGCTGAAGAGAAAATTGAAAATTTATCAAAAGATTTAGTCTGGCATTACATAGGATCTATTCAGTCAAGAAAAGCAAAAAGAATAGCTGAAATTTTTGACTGGGTACATACTGTAGACAGTGTAAAAGTGGCTATGAAACTTAATAATGCTCGACCTAAATCAAGAGGTTTTCTAAATGTGTGCCTCCAAATAAATATAGATAATGAGGAAAGTAAGTCTGGTTTAGATTTAAAAGAAATTGATAGTTTTGTTGAACAAACTAGAGACTTAGAAAATTTAAAAATTAGAGGCTTGATGGTAATACCCAAGCCAAGAGAGGCTCTTGAACAGCAGAAAGAGATTTTTGGAATAGTGAAAAATATATTTTTAGAATTAAATGATAAAGGAAATAACTTTGATACCCTATCAATGGGTATGTCATCAGATTATGCTGCAGCTATTCAGGAAGGAGCTACAATGGTAAGAGTAGGTACAGGTATATTTGGTCCAAGAAAATGAAATATCTTAATGAAACTATAGGATTTGTAGGTGCTGGTAATATGGCAAGTGCACTTATATCTGGCTTAATCAATAGTGATCATAATGCCTCTAAGATCATTGCCTCTTCACCAGAACGAGAACATATAGAAAAACTTTCTAAGGACTTCGGGATAAAAACTACAAATAATAATCTCGATGTTATAGATATTGCCGATATCCTCATTCTCGCAGTAAAACCAAATATCGTCCAAGCTGTAATCGATGAAATAAAGGATGTAGCTATAGATAAAGATATTCTGATAATCTCTATAGCAGCTGGAGTAAAGATTGAAAAGATAGAATCTCAATTAGGACCCTCCATTAGAGTCATAAGGGCTATGCCTAATACCCCTGCAAGTATTATGGAAGGTGTGACTGCAATTTGTCCTAACAGTAATGCACAATCAAAGGATATAGAAAATGCCAAGATTTTATTTGAATGTGTGGGGAAAATTGCCCTGATTAATGAAAAAGATATAGATATTTTTACAGCTCTAATTGGATCAGGTCCAGCATATGTATTTTACTTAATTGAGTCTTTGCTGGACTCTTCAAAAAATTTGCATCTATCGGAACAAGAAAAGAAAAATTTACTGGCATCGATGATTTCAGGTGCTGCAAATCTGGTCCTTAAGTCAGAAGATCCCCCTAGTCTATTAAGAAAGAAAGTTACGTCGCCAGGAGGAGTAACCCAAACAGCAATAGAGGAGTTTGAGAAAAAGGGGTTAAAGGAAATAATAAGCAAATCTATGATGGCTGCTGAAAAGAAATCAATCGAATTAGGAGAAGATTAATGTCAGAAGCAACCTTCTTCCTTTTCAAGGCTTTAATGGATGTTTTTACACTTGGTGTAGTTTTCAACTTTATGTTTCGTCTTCTTAAAGTTGATTATTATAATCCTTTAGTCCAAGGAATAATTAGGGCAGTAGACTTGCCAAGTCAATTTCTTAGATCAGCTATTAAGCCCTTCAGGAACATAGACTTCGCCTCATTTCTAGTAGCTGTTTTTATTCAGGCAGGAGCCTTTTATTTAGCTGTCATGGCAGGATCAGTTGATTATGATCCTGTAAAGATATTAATGTGGTCTACTTACTCAGTTATTTTATTAATGCTTAAAATGGTTTGGTGGATTTTATTGGGAGGAATAATTTTAAGTTTTGTAGCTGGGAATAATTTTCATCCAGCCATAGTTTTAATTAGACAAATGTCGGATAAGTTTTTCAGTCCATTTAGAATATTCTTACCCCCTATGGGAGGGCTAGACTTTTCACCTATATTTGCTTTCATCTTATTAAACTTCTTGCAATCAATATTTGTACAGTTTGCTATTGAATCTGGATTGCCAGTTTGGCTATCAGTTGGTTTCTAGAGAGAGATTCAATATAATAGTTTTTTCGCCGATTTGACACAGCTTGCGGGCGTTTAATTGAAATACAGCTAATGCATTAAATTAAACCTGTTGTGCCGAGGCAAACAGGTTTTTTTATGAGTGATTCGATAGGAGAAGTAAAAGCACAAAAAGTTACTCTAGAGGGTGAATTTGAGCTTGAGTGCGGCCAAAGTTTCAATGATATAGAACTGGTCTATGAAACTTATGGTGCTCTTAATACAGATGCGACGAATGCAATACTTATCTGTCATGCGTTGAGTGGTAATCATCATGCTGCTGGAAAATATGAAAACGAAGAGAAACCAGGCTGGTGGGATTCGCTTATTGGCCCAGGTAAAGCAGTTGATACAAACAAATTTTTTGTAGTTTGCCCGAATAATATAGGTGGTTGTCACGGTTCCCTAGGACCAAGTTCAATTAACCATGATACTGGAGATTATTATGGACCTGACTTTCCAATTATTACAGTAAGAGATTGGGTAAATTCACAGGCCAAACTTTCTGATTCATTGGGCATAGAAAAATGGCATGCTGTCATGGGAGGAAGTCTAGGTGGAATGCAAGCTCTAGAATGGTCCTATCTTTTCCCGAAAAGAATAAAAAAAGCAGGAATTATTGCTGCAGCACCAAAGTTAAGTGCACAAAATATAGCTTTCAATGAAGTTGCAAGACAGGCCATATTAAATGATCCAGATTTTGAAGGAGGTAGATATCTAGATAAAAGCAAGTACCCAAAACAAGGCCTCAAATTAGCAAGAATGGTAGGGCACATTACGTATCTCTCTGAAGAAGCAATGAGGAGCAAATTTGGAAGAGAACTGAAAAAGGAAAAATTAAATTTTGGTTATGATGCGGAGTTCGAAATAGAAAGTTATTTGAGGTATCAAGGTGATGTTTTTTCAGAAAGTTTTGATGCAAATACTTATCTTCTAATGACAAAGATTCTAGACTACTTCGATCCAGCAAGTAATTTTGAAGGCAAATTGGTAAATGCCTTTGAGTCCATTGAAGCACAGTTATTAGTAGTATCTTTTTCAACTGATTGGAGGTTTGCTCCTGAAAGATCAAAGGAAATTGTAAATGCCCTTATCGAAGCCAAAAAAAATGTGAGTTACTTAGAAATTGATAGTCCTCACGGACACGACTCGTTTTTGTTTGCAAATGAAGATTATGTAAAGGGTTTATCGGCTTTTCTTGAAAATTAAATGAATACAATTGAAGTTATAAAAAATTGGATAGATAAAGAGTCTCAAGTTCTAGATCTAGGTTGTGGAGATGGTGAAATATTGAATATTTTATCCAAAGAATGGGGGTCTACGGTACTAGGAGTAGAAATAAATCAAGATGATATTAATAAATGCATCCAGTCTGGTCTAAATGTTATTCATCAAAATATTGACGAAGGTTTAGAGAATTTTAGTGACAATAGTTTTGATATAGTGATTATGAGCCAAACTATTCAAGTCTTAAAGGAACCCAAGAAAGCCCTTCAAGAAGTAACAAGAATTGGAAATGAGAGCATTGTTACAATTCCTAATTTTGGTTATTGGACCACAAGAATTAATCTCTTACTATCAGGAAAGATGCCTGTGACAGGAACATTGCCAAGTGCCTGGCATGATACCGATAATATTCATTTATGTACCATTAAGGATTTTGAGAATCTCTGTAGTGAATGCGAAATCGATGTAATAGAAAAATGCTTCTTTAATAAATTTGGGAAAGAAAGTCTATTAGCTAAAGTGGCACCAAATTTATTTGCGACCACTGCCATGTATAAGATCTCTAAATGAAAATAGCTATTGCTACGAAAAATAATGGCAAACTCAAAGAGTTCGAGGAATTGGCAAGGGGTACACCACATGAATTCATTAAAATTCCTGAAAACATAAAAGATCTACCACCGGAAACAGGAAGTACCTTCTATGAAAATGCTCTAATAAAAGCTGAGTTCATTTCAAAACAATTAGGCATACCTGCTATAGGTGATGATTCTGGACTAGAAGTTGATGCATTAGATGGCAGCCCTGGAATATTCTCTGCGAGATATTCTAAAACGGGCTTAGATAATGATAATTGCTTAAAATTAATTGAAAATTTAGATGGGCTTGAGGACGACAAAAGAAGTGCAAGATTTAGATGTTGTCTGGTTGGATATTTTGATGGAAAGATAATTCAAAGCAATGGAACCCTTGAAGGTTCTATTGCCAGAGAATTCAAAGGAACGAATGGCTTTGGATATGATCCAATTTTTATTACAGAGAACGGGAAGCATCTGGCAGAACTTGAGAAAGATGAAAAAAATATGATATCTCATAGATCTGAAGCTTTTAAAAAACTACTAAGCAAAGTCTCTGAATTAATTAACAAGTCTTTTGAAGAATAAGCTCATTTAATTTTCTTTTTGCTTGTAAGGCCTTCATCTCAAAGGATGTTTTAGGTAAATTTACCAAATATTCCTTAAGATTCTCTTTCTGCAAAACTCTCCAATTTATATCATTATTAACCAGCTTCTTTGTTTCATCGAAGTAATGAACCCAGTCTGTTTTGAAGTAGAAGATACCGTTTTGTTTCAGTTTTTTATTAACTAAGTCAATAAAGTCTTTTTGTAATAATCTTCTTTTATGATGCTTTCTCTTTGGCCACGGATCAGGATAAAACATTAAGATTAGATCAAAGCAGTTGTCTGATACTTTATCTTCCAAAAAAGGAACAATATCTGAGTTTAATATTTTAATATTATTTAGTGACTCTTCATTTGCCTTACTTAAAAGAGATCCTATTCCAGACAGATAAACCTCAGCTCCTAAAATTAACATTTCGGGGTTTGTCTTAGCTAAATATGCAGTAGTTTCTCCTGACCCAAAACCTATATCTAAAATTGAAGGGTCTTGGTTCCAGATATTACTAAGTTTTTCTTCATTATCTAGAATGTACTTGTCCCAATGCTCTGAGAGTGCCCTTGACTGATTAGAGGTTAACCTCCCTCTCCTCAAGACAAAACTCTTGAGTCTATCTTGTAAAGGCAACTTATTCTCCTGCAGAGAAAGACTGCTTCACTTTTTTCATTGCGTTTTTTTCTATTTGGCGAACACGCTCAGCAGAAATATCATATTTTTCAGCCAACTCATGAAGCGTAAGTTTTTCATCTGCTAACCATCGATCTTGAAGTATATCTCTGCTTCTATCATCAAGCTGATTTATTGCTTCGTATAACTGACTAGTATTCGTTTCATCCAAGCTATCTTTTGCAAATATGTCTGCAGGATTGGCATCTTCATCTTCCAAATATTGAGATGGGGAATAAGAAGCTTCATCATCATCTGAATCTGCAAGAGGATCAAAAGGCATGTCAGTACCACTTAATCTTTTTTCCATCTCTCTTACTTCTGAAGGTTTTACCCCTAAATCTTTAGCCATGGACTCTACTTCTTCTTCTGTTAACCATCCAAGACCCTTCTTTTTACTTCTCAAATTAAAGAATAACTTTCTCTGTGGTTTAGTAGTGGCTATTTTGACTATTTTCCAATTCTTCAGAACATATTCATGGATTTCAGCTTTAACCCAATGCACCGCGAAAGATACCAATCTGACCCCCATTTCAGGATTAAATTTTCTTATTGCCTTCATGAGACCTACATTCCCTTCTTGAATAAGGTCTGCTTCAGGTAGGCCATATCCTGAATATGTCTTTGCAACGTATATTACAAACCTTAAGTGTGCTAAAACTAGCTTTCTAGCAGCATCAAGGTCATTTCTATAATATAAATCTTCTGCAAGTTTTTTTTCTTCTTCAGAGGTTAAAACACCAATGCTATGCACTGAATTTATATAAGCTTGAAGGTCACCACCAGGTGCTAGAGCCTCCATTTCCTGAAGAGCTGTACCTGCAGAATTTTCACTCTTAAGCTCTTTTTTAGGCATAATCTAAGCGAATTTTACAATTTAAGTGAATAAAGGTGCAAATTTTGATTTTTAAACTAAATTGAGATGACCAGAGGATGATATTTATAAAATTATGAAAGCTATAGAAATTATAGAGAAGAAACTAGAAATTAAAGATATTGAATTACCAGTATTAAAAGATAATGAAGTACTGATCAAGGTCAAAGCAGCTGGTTTGAACCGTGCTGATATTGCACAAAAGAATGGCTTATACCCTCCTCCTGCTGGTGAAAGTGAAATTTTAGGACTGGAATGTAGCGGAATAATTGAGAGTATTGGCAAAAATGTAAGCTCTAAGAAGCCTGGGGATGAAGTAATCGCACTTTTGGCAGGTGGGGGATATGCAGAATATGTAACTTGCCCTGAACACCAAGCAATTTTAAAGCCACAGAAACTAAGCTGGGCTGAAGGTGCTTCAATTCCAGAAGTATATGCCACATGTTGGTTGAATCTCTTCATAGAGGGCCATATGAAAGAAGGAGATAAAATTGTCTTTCACGCAGGAGCAAGTGGTATTGGAACAGCCGGGATACAGTTAGCCCAGGCTTTTGGTTGCGATAGTTTTGTAAGTGCAGGAACCCAAGAAAAGATTGATTTCTGTCTAAACTTAGGGGCTTCAGCAGGAGAAATTAGATCAAAAGATATATTTTCAAAGATTAAAGAATGGTCTCCAAATGGAGTAGATATCATCTTAGATCCTGTAGGTGCAGATTATTTTGAGAAAAACTTAAGTGTCCTTGGATTAGAAGGCAAGTTAATTATTATTGGTTTAATGGGCGGTGCCAAAGCAAATATAAATCTTGGGCATTTAATGATAAAAAGACATAAGGTAATAGGATCAACCATTAGGGCTAGAAACTTGGAGACAAAGTCTAGAGTTATGGATGATCTCTCTAGCAAAGTAATGCCACTATTTGATTCAGGTACTCTTAAACCTATTATCTATCAGGTCCTGTCCTTCGAAGATTGCGAAAAAGCTCATTCAATAATGGAATCAGATGAAAATATTGGAAAGATTATTCTTAATTTAGATTAACTTTGCGAAAATATCTTGCCAGGGATATGACGGATCACCTGAGCAATAAAATAAAGGATTTTTTTTCTCTGAAATAAAATCATAAGTCAAAGCTTGACCATTCAAACTGGATATAAGGCCACCGGATGCTTCTACTACTGCCTGTCCGGCAGCGATATCCCATTGATAGGTTGGACCTAACCTGCTGTAAATATTTGCCTTGCCTTCTGCGACACGACACAACTTTAAAGAACTTCCAGTTGGTAGCTCTTCAACCTCAGTAAATTTTTTTTCACAGAGATTAATAAATGCCTGATCTTTTTCACTCTTATGGCTTTTGCTCACCGTCACAAGACAGAATTCTTCACTCTGTTTTTGAGAAGTTATTTCAATCTTTTCTTTGCCTTGTATCTTGAAAGCTCTTCCCGCGAAACCTATAAAGGTTTCTTGAACTGCTGGTGCAGATACTACACCGAGAATTGGCGTACCGTCTTCAATAAGTGCAACATTTACTGTAAATTCTCCATTCTTATTAATGAATTCTTTCGTCCCGTCTAAGGGATCAATTAACCAAAACAAATCTTCTTTATTTTCTTCAGTGTCGCCCTCTTCAGACAATATGGGGATATTGGCATCAATAGATTTAAGGGAATTGAAGAGGATTTCGTGACATTTCTTATCAGCTATCGTTACAGGAGATCCGTCATGTTTATCCTCTACTTTAAGATCACCAGAATTATATATTTCCATAACAATATCAGAAGCCTGTTCTACAGCCTCAAGAACTAAATTTGATATTTCTGTTAATTTTGAAACTTCCATTTCTTGAATCTCTCTTTTCTTCTACAATATATCATCCGAAGGACATTTAAAAAATTAATATGGAAAACAAAACTAAGTTGATAGAGAGTGCTCAAGAGCTAAAAAAAGGTCTAGACCTGCTTAGCAGGGAAAGAAAAGTTGTGATGCCTCATAACAAAGCGTTTGATCATGTCGATCAACTAAAAGTAAAAGTTGATGAAATCATTAATTTAGCTGAAACTGTCTAGAAATACGGAGATAAAAATGGAATACACTTGCTTTGATTTAGAAATTACAAACAAAATAGCTCACATCAAAATGTCTAGACCAGATGAATTCAATACCATGAATAAAGCTTTTTGGTCCGAGCTTCCCCACTTGGTTGAAAGTATCTCAGATGACGCATCTGCGAGGGTCATAGTATTATCAGGAGAAGGTAAACACTTTTGTGCAGGAATGGATTTAGCTAATTTCTCTCCTTCAGATAAACAACCTAATGCTCATATGGGTATGAGAAAAGAATCTGGATATCGGGTGACACTAGATCTACAACATACAATTACTTGCTTGGAGAAAGCCAGAATACCTGTGATTGCGGCTGTACAAGGCGCTTGTGTAGGTGGTGGTGTAGACCTCGCTACAGCTACAGATATGAGATACTGCACATCGGATGCTTTCTTCTGTATTCAAGAAATTAATATTGGTATGGCTGCAGATGTAGGTACCTTACAAAGAATTCCCAGACTAATACCTGAAGGTGTAGTAAGAGAATTGGCTTACACAGGCAGAAGATTCCTTCCGGAAGAAGCAATGAAACATGGTCTTGTAAATGAAGTATTTGAAACCAAAGAAGAAATGATGGAAAGAGTTATGGCAGTGGCTGCTGATATAGCATCAAAAGGACCTCTAGCTATAGCAGGAACAAAAGAATCACTAAATTATGGAAGAGATCATACTGTGGAAGAGTCATTGAATCATATTGCATTGTGGAATACTGCAGTTGGAATTAGCGACGAAATGTCCGTAGCATTTAAAGCCAAGGCAGAAAATACAGAACCGGAATTCGAAGATATGCTTCCAAGAAGAAAATACTTAGACGGAGAAGTAGGCGTTTAGACTTTTCTTAGAAAGACAGGCGAGTTTTCTTTAGATTCCTTCTTACTAAAGCGATAACCATCAAGATTGAAGTTTTGAAGCTCATCAGCTTTCTTAATCTTGTTTTGAATAATAAATCTAGCCATTGTTCCTCTAGCCTTCTTGGCAAAGAAACTTATGATTTTGTATTCGCCATTTTTATAATCTTTAAAAACAGGATTAATAACTGGTAAATTTATTTCTTTATTTTTGAGAACTGAAAAATATTCTACAGATGCTAAATTTACAATTGCTTTTGATTTATTTTCTTTAGAAATTTGATTGATTGAGGTATTTATCTTCGATCCCCAAAATTCATATAGATTATTACCGCGTTCAGTTTTAAATTTAGTCCCCATTTCCAATCTGTAGGGATACATAAGATCCAATGGTTTTAGTAATCCATAAAGCCCCGATAATATGCACAGATTTTTTTGAGCGTAGTTAATTTCTGACTTGGAAAGAGAAGGTGCATCTAAGCCCTGATAAACATCTCCTTTGAAAGCGAAGATGGATTGCCTAGAAGTACCGTTTGGTTTGATAGGCTTAGTCCAATTCATATTTCTTTCAAAATTTAGAACGGATAATTTTTCACTTAAGCCCATTAAGGAAGAAAGGTCATCTGGGCTCTTTTTCTGTAATTCTTTTATGAGAATCTCACTATCAGAAAGATGTGAAGCAACAGAGAAATCATCAATATTTAAGTCTGATTCGTAATCTAGAGTCTTAGCAGGAGATACTAATATCAGCATTAACTCAAACCTAAAACTAATTTTGCCATTATGTTTCTTTGTATTTCATTAGAACCAGCATAAATACTAGCCTTTCTGTAATTAAAATATCTAGGTGCCGCAGTATTCGCAAATCTACTACCTATGGCAGGTTCATTATTTCCGATTTCAGGACCAGGATTGTGAAATGGCACTCCATAATAACCCACCAGTTCAACTGCCAGTTCAGTTATAGCTTGGCCTATTTCAGTCCCTCTAGTTTTTAAAAGAGATGACTCAGGGCCGACATTCTGACCGGCTGATAGGCTTCCTAATATCCTTAGCTCAGTTGCTTCCATTGCATTAATTTGAACTTCTAATTTTGCAATTTCTTCCATAAAACTCTGATCATCTGATAACTTATTACCACCTACATCTTCTAGCTCTGCTTTTGCTCTAAGCTGTTGAAGCTGTTGGTAAAGCTCTGAGGAATAGCCGTTACCTCTCTCAAACTCCAATAAATATTTTGCATAAGTCCAGCCCTTGCCCTCTTCACCAATTAAGTTTTCCTTGGGCACTTTGACATCCTCAAAAAATACAGTATTCACTTCATGGTGTCCTATAGGAGTATTATCTAAAGTATTAATTGGTTGGACTTCGATTCCTTCGGAATGCATATCAATGAGCAAAAAAGAGATTCCTTTCTGCCTGATATCTTCCTGACTTGTTCTAACGAGACAAAAAATCATATCAGCATGTTGCGCCATTGTTGTCCAAGTTTTGGCTCCATTAACAAGGTAGTGATCGCCTTTATCTTCAGCTTTAGTTTTTAGTGAAGCAAGATCCGAACCAGACCCAGGTTCAGAATAACCCTGACACCACCATACTTTTGAAGAAAGAATATCAGGAAGGTATTTAGCTTTTTGTTCGTCAGATCCAAAAGCCATGATAACGGGGGCAACCATTGAGATTCCAAAGGCAGTAAAGCCGGGGGCTCTTGCGGCTGCCATTTCTTTACTGAACAAATATTTTTGTGAGGCTGTAAAAGAAGCACCTCCATATTCTTTAGGCCAATTTACACCAGCCCACCCTTTTGAAAAAAGTGCTTGTTGCCATTGAACATGCTCCTCTTTAGTAACATGGCCATTGGGAGAGTTCATGAGTCTGTCTTTCATGTCTTCAGGATAATTATCCTTAATCCAGTCTCTTACTTCCTTTTGAAAATCTAATTCTTCTTTTGTAAATTGTAAGTTCATAAATACCTCCCCTCAATTATAATTGAATTTCTCGTTAACAAAAATAGATTTACCTTGGAAAACGTTAGTGGATATTTAGATAGATTTTCAGAATTGACTGGAAAGATTTGTTCGTGGTTCGTTGCAATAATGGTTCTTATAACTTGTCTCGTCGTTGTTATGAGATATGGCTTGGATATGGGTTCTGTTTTCTTGCAAGATGTAGTTCTGTATCTTCATGGCAGTCTATTCCTTCTTGGAGCTGCATTTGCCTTAAAAAGAGGAGCTCATGTCAGAGTAGATATCTTCTACAGAAATTTTAGTGATTCTAAAAAAGCTCTTGTAGATTTACTTGGTAACATCATTTTCCTACAACCGGTTTGTTGGACAATACTGTTGTATTCATGGGGTTACGTAGAATTTTCATGGAGAATTATGGAAGTTTCACCTGAACCAGATGGTCTTCCCTTTGTTTACATACAAAAATCTTTGCTCATCGCAGTTGCAGCCTTGCTCTCTCTTCAAAGTCTTTCTGAAATCCTAAAATCATATCTAGTTATTAAGCACCATGGTTGAATTCATACCATTGCTAATGTTTGGTGTTATTTGCTTAGTTTTACTAGCAGGGTTTCCTGTGGCCTTTTCATTAGCAGGAACTGCACTTATTTTTGCTGGACTAGGAGTAATAACAGGAACCTTTGAAAGTGCTTTCTTAGGGGCAATTCCAAATAGGCTTTATGGAGATATGACAAATATGACTCTTGTGGCTGTTCCTTTATTTGTTTTCATGGGTGTTCTGCTAGAAAAATCAAATCTAGCTCAAGACTTACTGAGTAATATGGCAGAAGTAATTGGTGGGTTTAGAGGTAGTCTAGCTATCTCGGTCATATTCGTTGGAGCCTTAATAGCAGCAAGCACAGGAATAGTTGGTGCCACAGTTATAGCGATGGGACTGATTTCTTTGCCTATTATGTTGTCTAGAAACTATGATCCTAGTCTCTCTGCGGGAACTATCTGCGCTACAGGAACTCTGGGCCAAATCATTCCGCCTTCGATAGCATTAGTAATATTGGGAGATGTTCTTTCGGCTGCTTATCAACAATCTCAGCTGAGTATTGGTAATTTCTCTGCAAGAACTGTTTCAGTAGGTGATCTGTTTATGGGAGCAATCATTCCCGGCTTTATTCTGGTATTTTGTTACGCAATTTATGTAATCATCAGAGCTTATCTTTCACCTAAGATGGCTCCATCACAAGAAGTAACGATAGTCTCTGGAAGGTGGAAAATATTACTGACATCTTTACTACCTCCATTTATCTTAATAACTTCTGTATTGGGATCTATTCTTTTAGGCATTGCTACTCCAACGGAAGCAGCTGGTGTTGGAGCTCTCGGAGCTATTTTACTTGCTGTCAGTAAAAGCAGTTTAACCAGGACAAACCTTACGGAAGCTGTTGAAACTACTACCGAAATAACTGCGATGGTTTTTATGATACTTTTAGGGTCTTCAATTTTCTCATTAGTTTTTAGAGGATTTGGAGGAGATGATCTTATAACCGGTATCTTTACAGAATTACCGGGAGGAGCATTTGGTGCTGTATTGGTCGTTATGGTGATTATTTTTCTACTAGGTTTTATATTAGATTTTATTCAAATTACACTAGTTGTAGTTCCTATTGTTGGACCAGCGTTATTAATGCTAGGAGTTGATCCCATTTGGCTAGGAATAATGATCGCCATAAATCTTCAGACATCCTTTTTGACCCCGCCATTCGGTTTTGCTTTATTTTATTTAAGAGGTGTAGCACCAGATACTCTTGCAACAAAGGATATATATAGGGGAGTTATCCCTTTTATTCTGATTCAGCTTGGAGTTTTAATAGCTCTAGCTATTTTTCCGGACTTGGTAACCGCTCTTCCACGGGCAGTTTACGGAAATTAGTCTCTATACAAGATGAGCTATTCTATCGGCTCTATAGGATGAACGTACCATTGGTCCAGAAGCAACTTCCAGAAAACCAATTTCAATCGCAATCTTTTTGAAATAATCGAATTCATCAGGCGTATACCACTTTTCAACTGGTAAGTGATTTATAGTAGGTCGCATATATTGACCAAGTGTGAGTACGTCTACTCCTGCTCTTTTTATATCTTCAAAAGCTATCAAGATCTCTTCTTCAGTCTCACCAAGTCCAAACATTAAACTTGTTTTTGTAATAATTTCTGGAGAGTGCAGCTTTGCAAAAGATAACACTTCTAAGGTTTGATCATATCCAGCCCTAGGATCACGTACACGTTTAGTCAATCTACTTACCGTTTCTAGATTTTGAGCAAATACTTCTAGATTGGAGTCTAAAAGTATTTCTATGGATTTCGTATTTCCTAAAAAATCTGGAACTAATGCTTCAATGATTACCTCTGGAGCCTTTTCTTTAATAGCTCGAATGGTATCGGAAAAATGTCCAGCACCTCCGTCACTTAAGTCATCTCTGTTAACAGAAGTTAAAACTGCGTATTTTAAATCCATATAAGCAATTGAATTAGCGACTTTTATAGGCTCATCTTTATCTAATTGCCCTTTGGGGTTTCCAGTGTCAACAGCACAAAATTTGCAAGCACGGGTGCAAACAGAACCAAGCAACATAAAAGTTGCTGTGCCATGGCTCCAGCATTCCTGGATGTTTGGGCACATTGCCTCTTCACATACAGTATGGAGCTTCTTATCGGAGACAATACTCTTTAGCTCTTTATACTTCCTTGAGTTTTGTGATTTTATTCTCAGCCATGTAGGCTTTCTTTCGATCGGAATCAGCTTATTTGAATTAGGTTTTATGCCATTCTTTACAGCAACCACACCATTTTCTTTAATAGTTTTAGTAGGTATTAAGTTTTCCATTATGCAGCCTTAGAATCATACTCTCTTAGTATGTTCACCAAATCTTGTTTAATTCTCTTCATTGAGACATCTGCTAGATCTTTAAGTTGCACAACCTCTAGGGAGTCAATTCCACAGGTAACTATTCCTTTAAAAGGTTTTAGGTCCATATCAACATTTAAACTTATACCATGATAGCAATGACCTTTTTTTATCTTAAGGCCTATTGAAGCGATTTTTTTTTCTTGAACATATATACCAGGAGCACCAATTTTTCTTTTTGCATCTATTCCATATTTACTTAAGAGATCAATCATTACACCTTCAAGCTCACAAATTAATTTCTTTGGACCCCAGCCCAGCCTTCTTAAATTTAAGAGAAAGTAGATCATCAACTGTCCTGGACCATGATAAGTTACCTGGCCACCTCTATCTGTTCTTACTACGGGAATATTATTATTTTGAATAATATTTCTCTCTTCAGCAGCATGCCCGAGAGTATAAACAGGATAATGCTCTACAAACCACAACTCATCTGGTTCATTTCCTAACTTTAGATTTATTGCATCCTGCATTTGTTTCCAAGTATCTTGATACTTTTCCAGTCCTATGTCTTTGACTTCTAAATTCTTCAATCCAATTCTCTCGTATCTATGTATGCCTTTTCAGAAATCCTATGATAGTTGATTACTTGGTCTTTAAATTCCGTATAAGACTTATAAACCTTCTGTGCCATTGGATCATCTTCAATAAAATCTTCCATGACTTCATCAGTTATTTTTTTCAATTCTATAAGGACACTATCTGGTAACTTCCTAAGATCAACATCATGCTTCTCAACAAGTTCTGTGAGAGCTTTATTATTTCTTGCAGTATATTCATCGAGCATTTCTTGATTAGCTGACTTAGCGGCATATTTAATTATGGCCTTTAAATCATCTGGCAATCCTTCATAGGCTTCTTTATTAATTATAATTTCTAAAGTTGAACCTGGTTCATGCCATCCAGGATAATAGTAGTAGTCAGCTACTTGATGGAAACCGAAAGTCAAATCATTATAAGGTCCAACCCACTCGGCAGCATCAACTACGCCTTGTTGCAAAGAAAGAAAAATTTCATTTCCCGGTAGAGTTACGGTTTCGGCACCTGCCCTGGTAAATACTTCACCAGCTAGGCCAGGTATCCTCATCTTAAGACCTTTAAGATCGCTTAAAGTGTTAATTTCTTTTTTAAACCAACCGGCCATCTGTACTCCAGAATTGCCTCCTGCCAATGGGATTAAATTGAAAGGTTCATAAGCTTCTTCCCAGAGTTCCATACCTCCTCCATAATGAAGCCAGCCATTCATTTCTTGTGCAGTAAGTCCGAAGGGAACTGCGGTAAAAAATTGCGAAGATTTTACTTTTCCAGTCCAATAATAAGATGCTCCGTGGCCAAGTTGAACATTTCCTTGTGAAACTGCATCAAAGACACCTAAAGCAGGGACGAATTCTCCGGCTCCGTAAACTTTTATTTGCATCCTTCCGCAAGTCATTTCATTTACATATTTAGAAAAATTTTCTGGTCCCATGCCTAGTCCAGGAAAATTTTTAGGCCAAGTAGTTACCATAGTCCATTTATAATTCTTTGTTCCATTTGAAAAACATCCTTGATCTTCAACAATGGATTCTTCTGTGTTCGAACAAGAAACCAGAACAAAGAAAGTCCCTATAGCTAATAATCTTTTCATATTAAGTGCCTTATTTTATATATTTTGCAGTTTAGCGTAAGCAACCATGAGCCATTTAGTTTTGCTTGTATCAAAATTAACCTCTACTCTCGCATTAGCCCCTTCACCTTCGTAATTCAGAATCACGCCTTCTCCGAAAGCTTCATGCAGGACCCTTTGTCCTAATTTAAAGTTTGTATCCGGAACCTCACCAGATATTCTGGTTGAACCAGTTTTTGATGTTCTAGAAACATTACCGCCTGTGCGAACCTCTACGGTTAGCTCATCAGGTATCTCTCTTAAAAACCTTGAGGCAGGATTAAAATTTTCCGAGCCATATAAATTTCTCATTTCTGCATGAGTAACAAATAACTTTTCCATAGACCTAGTCATACCTACATAGCAGAGCCTCCTCTCTTCCTGTAACTGATTTGGGTCTTCTATAGATAATTTATGTGGAAAGAGCCCTTCTTCAAATCCGGTTATGAAAACCAGAGGAAATTCTAGCCCTTTGGCAGAATGTAGTGTCATAAGTTGTATTGCAGACTCGTGCTCTGAAGCTTGAGTCTCTCCAGCATCTAGGGCGGCGTGATCTATGAACATCTTTAAGGCACTCTCCTCTAGTTCATCAAAAGAATCAGGTTCAAAATCTCTGGCAGCACCTACTAACTCTGATAAGTTTTCAACTCTCGTCCTACCTTTTTCACCAGCTTCTTTCTTGTGATATTCGATAAGCCCACTTCTTTCAATGGCCATATCAACTATATCTCTGAGTTGTAAATCTCTTGTATCTGACTCAAGAGTATTGAAACTAGACATAAACCCTTGAATAGATTGAGCTGCTCTAGCTGTTAAGCCCTCGATGTCTATTAGTTCTTCACAAGCTTTCCATAGAGACATATTTTTTTCGGCGGCTTTAGCTCTAATTATATCTATGGTCTTAGCACCTATGCCCCTTGGTGGAATATTGATAACCCTTTCAAATGCTGCGTCATCTTCTCTACCGTATAAGAGTCTTAAGTAACTCATAGCATTCTTGATTTCTGCTCTTTCATAAAATCTCAAACCGCCATAAATCTTGTAGGGTAAGGATTCTCTTAAAATTGCCTCTTCAAGTACTCTGGATTGTGCATTGGATCTGTAAAGGATCGCAACTTCATCAAGACTTCTTCCTTGGTTTACCCAATTCTGTATGCTGCCGACAACATACCTAGCTTCATCATCTTCGTTGTAAGCTGAATATATAGAAATTGGCTCACCTTCTTTCTGATCAGTCCAAAGTTCCTTTCCCATTCTTCCTTGATTATTTTTAATGACTGCATTTGCAGCATTCAAAATAACTGAGGTTGACCTATAGTTTTGCTCTAGTCTGATTATTTCAGTATTTTTGTAATCAGTTGTAAATCTATTTATATTTTCACTTTTTGCACCTCTCCAACCATAAATTGATTGGTCATCATCTCCTACAGACATAAAGCATGCGCCGCCATCAGCTAGAAGTCTCAAAAACTGATATTGGACTTCATTAGTATCTTGAAATTCATCTACTAATATGTGGCTAAACCTTCTTTGATAGTGCCTCAAGACTTCTTCATTGCTTTTGAGTAATATGTAAACTCTAAGCAGCAATTCTCCAAAATCTACTAAACTTTCTCTCTCGCATAGCTCTTCATAAACCTTATATACTTCAGCCATCTTTTCAGCGAAATAGTCATCTGCCACTTCTACATCTTTTGATCTTCTACATTCATCTTTTTGCTTATTTATAAACCATTGAATCTGCCGAGGAGGCCACTTGGTATCATCTAATCCCATTGACTTAACTACTCTCTTAATTACCCTGTATTGATCCTCTGAGTCCAGAATTGCAAATTCCTTTCTGAGACCAGCTTCCTCCCAATGAGTCCTTAATAATCGATGCGAGATTCCATGAAAAGTTCCACACCAAAAATTTCCCATCTCTTCTTGAACAATGTCTTCAATTCTTCCACGCATCTCTCTAGAAGCTTTATTGGTAAAAGTAACAGTTAAAATTGAATGAGGATTTATATTTTCGGCTTTAATAAGCCACGCTACTCGATGAGCAATAACTCTTGTTTTTCCTGAGCCTGCACCTGCAAGAACAAGTAAATTTTTAGATTCAGAGGTTACTGCATTCCTTTGGGGTTCATTTAAACTTTCGAAGATTTCTGATACATCCACCTGCATATTCTAACTAAGAATCGTTTTTCAATCTTGAGTTATTCGGTCTAAATAAGAAAAAAATTGGTCCATTTAATTTTTTTAAAGCACCTATTAATATCATATTCTTTAGGTATCATTGAGATATGGAAAATACAGAAAAATTCTTTGAAACTTATTGTGATTTTGTAACAAAAGTAACCAGTGATCCTAGCTTAAAAATAGAAGACTTAAAAAAGTCTTTAGATAATATTCAAGATAATTCACCTATCGATACCCCTCGTTTGCTTACTGCTGCTCTTGGTCTGGGAAGTGAGACAGGAGAATTTGTAGAAATAGTCAAAAAAATGATTCTGCAAGGTAAGCCGGCCGATCAAGACAATATCTTTCATATGAAAAGAGAATTAGGAGATGTGATGTGGTATTGGGTTACAGCTTGTATGGCTTTAGAGCTTGATCCAGTCGAAGTGATTTCAGAAAATCAAAAGAAACTTGAAGCTCGATATGGTGAACAGTTCACCGTAGACCAGAGTGAAGTAAGAGCGAAGGGAGATCTATAGCTAGTAGATTCTTGAAACTGCTGTTTTTTCTGCTTCTGTAGGCTCTGCCCTTTTTAAATCCATAGATTTCCATACATCATCTAAAGCATTCAAAAAATGGTCTATATCACTAGCTTCATGTCGAGGCGTGATAGTGACTCTAAACCTTTCATCACCTTTTGGAACGGTAGGATGGAAAACAGGTTGAATGTATATTCCGTGTTTTTCAATTAAAAGATTAGCCGCACCTTTACATAACCTAGGATCATATAAATGTATTGGGATAATGTGACTATCATTTTCAAGAAAAGGAATTTCAAGATCTCTCAAGCCCAATCTTATTCGGTCTGAATTAAGTCTAATATTATCCCTAAGATGTTCAGATTCCATTGCAATTTTGATACTAGTTATTGAAGCGGCAGCTATCGAAGGATTCATAGAAGAAGTAAAAATAAATCCAGGAGCAAAGCTTCTAATATAGTCAATAATGTCAGAATTAGCTGCGACATAACCACCCATTTGACCAAATGATTTAGACAAAGTGCCATTGATAATGTCTATATCTTCTTCGAGCCCCTTCTCAGCAGTAATACCTCTACCTTCAGGTCCATAAAGTCCGACTGAGTGAACCTCATCTAGGTAAGTTAGTGCATCATACTTCTTGGCAAGTTCAATAATCTTTTGAAGAGGAGAACGGAGACCTTCCATAGAATATAAAGATTCAAAAACAATTATTTTTGGTGTATTTGCATTAGCTGTCTTTAAAAGTTCTTCCAAATGTTCAGTATCATTGTGCCTAAAGACATGACATTCAACATTCGCATTCTTTATGCCTTGTATTAGTGAGGCGTGGTTAAGCTCATCAGAAAATACTTCTACCCCTTCAAGGTTTTTGCAGAGCGTCCATAAAGTTGACTGATTTGCGGTATATGCTGAAGGAAAAAGTAATGCTGATTCTTTCTTGTGCAGGTCTGCCAATAAATTTTCGAGATCAACGTGATAGGTCGAAGTACCAGATATATTTCTTGTTCCGCCAGATCCTGTACCAAGCTCGTTTATGACTTCCACGGATGTTTTGGTAACCTCTGGGTGCTGGCTGAGGTTCAGATAGTCATTGCTGCACCAAACTTCAACTTCTCTTTCTTGTCCTTCGAATCTCTCGGTAGCCTTAGGAAAGCTAGATTTATTTCTATTTATAGCTCTAAACTTTCTATAGAGGCCTTGAGATTTTAATGATATGAGTTCGTCTGAAAAGAATTTTTTGTAGTTCATGAATTAATTACTAAGAAAAGTTAATATAATTATGGTTGACGCGGATTGCATTGTAATTGAAATCTTTTGCGCGAAAGTAATTAAGAATAATTCTCATTTAAACCTATTTTGAAAGCCTTAAAAATAGCATCTAGGAAAAGTCCTCTAGCAAGGATTCAAGCGTTGCTTGTAGCTGAAAGAATATCAAAATCTTTCCCCGATATTGAGATATCACACCTTTATAAAAATACTCTTGGTGATGAAGATTTAACTACTCCCTTAAATAAGATGCCTGATATTGGAGTGTTTACAAACGACATAAGGAACGATCTTATCAACAAAGTTGCAGATATTGCCGTGCATTCATGGAAAGATTTGCCAGTAGATCTAGAAGAAGGCACAGAGATAATTGGTACGCTTGAAAGAGCAGATATGAGAGATATGCTCTTTTTAAAGATAGATAGTATCGGTAAAAATGATCTCACTATCCTGAGCTCTTCGCCAAGGAGAGAAAAGAATCTATCCACCTTCTTGCCATCAGCACTACCGTTTAAGTCAAATATAAAATTTAAAGATGTCAGGGGGAATATTCATACCAGACTAACAAAGTTGATTGAAGGGGATGATGATGGTTTGGTTGTAGCTAAAGCAGCCATTGATAGATTCATGCAAAACAAAAGTGGTGAATTTGAGAAAGATAAAAAATCTCTTCTTGATATCCAGAAAAATCTAAAATGGATGGCACTTCCTTTATCTCAAAATCCTTGTGCAGCTGCTCAGGGCGCTCTCGCAATCGAAGCCCGTCAGGATGATGAAGCAGTTAAAGAAATTGTTTCTACTATTTCCAATCAAGAGGTTTTTGATTCGGTTGAAATCGAAAGAACCATATTGAAATCATATGGCGGCGGATGTCATCAAAAAATAGGTGTTAGTCATGAAATCTTAGAAGCAGGTAGGCTAATCACAATAAGAGGTGAGACTGAAGCAGGGTTAGATCTATCGGAAAGATCACTTAGTAATAATGTAGAAAATTATTTTGATTCTTTAAATCATACAAATTATTTCCCCAAAAATAGAGATGAGCAAAGGTTTTTCGAAAGAAAACCAATTCTTGATTCTATTGAAGTTTTGAAAGAAGTTAAGAATCAGGGGATTTACGTCAGCAGATCAAATGCCATAGAAAGTACTAACTTGATAGATGATTCTAATATCATCTGGACTAGCGGCATTGATACCTGGAAATCTTTAGCCCAAAAAGGGTATTGGGTTAACGGAACTTCAGATAGTCTTGGCGAAAATAACTCTCCAGAGGAAAGTATATTTAAAGAGGTAAGTTGGTTAAAAGTATCCCATAAAGATAATTTAAATGAAGCAAAATCGGTTTTATCTACATACGAATTAAATCCCCTCGATGTTTCTGAAAGACTTTTAGAATGTGATTACTTCTATTGGATGAGTGCAAGCTCATTTGAGTTAGCCATAAAAAAATATCCTGAACTTAAAGAGCGAAATCACGCTTGTGGACTTGGAAAGACTTTTGAGCTGATAAAAAAAATAGTACCAAACGTTTCTGCGTTTTTAGATTTTGATAGCTGGAATGAAGCTATAAGAAGCAAGATAAAATAAAATACCTCTTTTGCCTAAGGTATAATGAAAAGCTCTTTTTTCAATTAGTATGAACGTATCACGAAAATTTCCCCAATCAAGATTAAGACGAGCAAGATTTACTTCGTCTATAAGAAGTTTAGTTGCAGAAAACAGTTTGTCAGTAAATGACTTAATACAACCTATCTTTGTAAAAGAAGATTTAGATGGAATTGAAAGCATTGATTCGTTGCCAGGGATAAATAGGTATGGGCTAAATGCTTTAGATAAAGAAATAGAAAAAATCCAAAATAATAAAATAAAAGCTGTTGCCATATTTCCAGTTATAAACCCTGAAAAAAAAGATGACCAAGGAAGTGAATCCTTAAATGAAGACAACTTAGTTTGTACTGCCATAAAGCAAATAAAGAAAAATTCAGAATTGGCAGTGATCGCAGATGTAGCTTTAGATCCCTATACTTCACATGGTCATGATGGCGTATTAGATGAAAACGGATATGTAGAAAATGATAAAAGTCTTTCTCTTCTGATTGAACAAGCCCTAACTCTCGCCAAAGCTGGAGCGGACATGGTTGCTCCTTCAGATATGATGGATGGTAGGATAGCGGGTATTAGAGATTCATTAGAATCTAATGACTTTGCTAATACAATTATCCTTTCTTATGCTGCAAAATATAGTTCAAAATTTTATGGTCCTTTTAGAGATGCTGTAGGATCTTCTACAAACCTAGGTGCTGGAAGTAAGGATACTTATCAAATGTCTGTTGCAAACATTGAAGAAGCATTGCACGAGGTCAAAATGGATATTGAGGAAGGTGCCGATATAGTTATGGTCAAGCCTGGGATGCCTTACCTAGACGTTATTAAAGCAGTTAAAGATACTTTTAAAGTACCTACTTTTGCTTATCAGGTAAGTGGTGAATATGCCATGCTGAAAGCAGCAATAGAGAATGATTGGTTGGCAGATGAAGTCCTAGAGGAATCCTTATTAAGCTTTAAAAGGGCTGGAGCAGATTGTGTTCTCACCTATGCTGCTAATGAAATAGCAATAAAGTTAAATCAGTAAAACCTTGCCTAATAAAAAATTCATAAATGCCATAACAAGAAGGCCACAGGCCTGCCCGCCTATATGGCTCATGAGACAAGCTGGTCGATATCATGATCATTATCAAAGCTTAAAGAAAGATCATACTTTTGAAGAGCTTTGCAAAAAACCCAGACTAGCTGCCGAAACAGCAATGGGTCCTATTAACGAATTTGATTTTGACGTAGCGATTCTGTTTAGCGATATATTGTTTCCTCTTGAAGCACTTGGTATGGACCTATCTTATAACCCAGGACCTCAATTTGGGCTCCATCTGGACGAAGATAACGCCGAGAGCCTTCTTGTAAATCAAAACCCTATCAACTTTATGGAGTTTCAGGGAGAAGCCATTGAAAGAACCATTGAAAGACTACCCAGTGATAAGTCATTAATAGGTTTTGTCGGTGGACCCTGGACCTTGATTGCATATGCATGCAACATTAGTAAAGATTCTAGGGAATTAAATTTTAATAATTTCCAAATAGGCCTTCTAGATAACGTGATTCTTCCACTACTAAAAGAGAATATAGAATTACAATTAAAT
>ERZ802822.370-NODE-370-length-32274-cov-9.269901_pt1 | contig 32274 bp, 35 predicted proteins | sample MGYA00345649_ERZ802822 | MGnify/ENA primary metagenome ERZ802822 (study PRJEB30503, sample SAMEA104212359) | marine metagenome | biome: Westerlies Biome; feature: [SRF] surface water layer (ENVO:00010504) within the epipelagic zone...; material: water...
AAAAATGGAACAATCTTTAGGTCTATTATCCACCGCCTAGTATTTTAAAAAAATTATTCAAATGACTAGGGTCAGGACCCATTGATTTAGGTCAGCTGGCGTGATTCACTGGTCGAAAATCGAGCGGTGATATGAGCGACCTTTACTGGCTGAATGACGATCAAATGGCGCGTCTGGTGCCCTACTTTCCCAAGTCTCATGGCAAGCCACGCGTAGATGATCGACGCGTCCTCAGGGGCATTATCTTCATCAATCGCAATGGCTTACGTTGGCGAGATGCGCCCAAGGAATATGGCCCACACAAGACCCTGTACAATCGCTGGAAACGGTGGAGCGAGAAAGGTATCTTTGCTCAGATCATGATGGGCCTGGCCGCCGAACACAGCGAAGAAAAGACCGTCATGATTGATGCGACCTATCTCAAAGCCCACCGCACCGCGACCAGTATGGGCGTCAAAAAGGGGGGCGTGGACGCCTGATTGGGCGGACCAAGGGTGGCATGAATACCAAGCTCCATGCCGTGTGTGACAGTCACGGGCGTCCGCTCAGCTTCTTTGTCACCGCCGGACAGGTCAGCGATTACATCGGCGCAAGGGCATTGCTGAGCAGCTTGCCAAGCGTCGACTGGCTACTTGGAGACCGTGGCTATGACGCCGATTGGTTCAGAGAAGCCCTGCAAGACAAGGGCATCCGGCCATGCATCCCCGGCCGAAAGTCTCGCTCCAAAGCTGTGCGATACGACAAACGCAGGTACAAGCGACGCAACCGGATCGAGATCATGTTCGGCAGATTGAAAGACTGGCGCCGGGTCGCAACGCGCTATGACCGCTGCCCAAAGGTCTTCCTCTCAGCAATCGCACTCGCGGCAACCGTCATTTACTGGTTATGAGTCCTGACCCTAAGGAATATTTTTGATTACTAGTCGTAGTCCGAGCATAACCAATCAGCAAATGGCATCTCCTTTATCAATAGGTTTAAGGGTTTGCGAGAAGTATTGAGTTATCAGTTGAAGTAACTCTAGTGATAGAGAGTTCAGACTTCGAAATATCTATTACATGAATTTAGTCTATTGATAATGCTTAATAAAGTAAAGATGCTGCATCGCAGAAAAAATAAAATGCTGCGCAGCATTATTTTCTGAAAATTTTATTTTATTTAAAAAGATCAAGAGGAAATTTCTCTATTTGCTCATTTAAGCGATTACCCAGTCCACCAAAATCAACACCACTCACTAAAGAACCAGCATCAATACCGACTAGTTTTGAAAATTCGGTATCACCAAAAATCTCATGCTTTTGCAATACTTCATCATTGTTATAATCATAACTATTTATAATTGCTCTTGAAGCGATTGGCAAAAGCAGGATCGATGCAAAGTTTGCGGCGGTAAGTTCTTCAATCTTAATTTCCTCAGAACTTTCTACATATGCTAAATTTATTAATCCTCTTTGAAACTTTGATATTTCGGCAAGTGAAAGATTTCCATCTTTAGAGACATCTAAGTACTTCCAAACTTTATCAAACGCACATACAAAATCCATATCACACTCACTCTCAATCGCGTGAGTGAGATTTTCAAAACCTGCAATTTGGTTTCCGCTTATTAAGTCAAGTATTACTAATTCACTTATCAATTCAGCAGCATCGGCGTTACCATTGTTTGCCGATGACTTTGCCCAATACAAAGATTTTGAAACATTCTTTTTAATAATTGTTATTTCCACCTCTGGATCATAGTAATCGAGTTTCAAAGTTAATCCATTATTGTAAAAGCGAGCGACCACTAGTTCCTGCACCGGATTACCACTTTTCGCAGCAACCACTGCACTCAAAAACTCAAGCAGTTGCTTTGCATTTTGCCCTAACCATGCGTCTTCATTTATTGCAAAATTTAATTTTTCGATATTTTCAGAAAAGTCAAAATCGGTTTCATCAAAACTAAGTAAGGTATTTAAAAAAACATAAGGAGCAAAGGAATCAGCGTCACCTTTTTCTACTGCTGTTTGCATCAACGAAAATGCGAGATCAAAATCTTGCTCAAGTCCGTATTCGTCAAATTCACCAGTCATGTAAAATGAACCTAACCAACCGGTTGCAGCAGCATCATCATTCTCAGACGCTATCCGAAACCACCTTATACTTTCTTGATCCTCTCCATTGTCGTAATTTAAGAGCGCTAAGGCGGTTTGACTTTTTACAAAACCTCCAATTGCAGATTTGCTATACCAGGACTTAGCAAATTCCTTGTTCTTTTCGACTCCCTTGCCCGTTTCGTACATCTCGCCAAGATAAAACTGTGCTTCAAAATTATTTAGATCGGCAAGGTTCTTAAATTTTTCAAACGCACTATCATAGTTTTTTTCGGTGAAATCTCCTTTGGCATTACTCAGTTCTGTCGATAATTCAGATGCATTTGAGTAGGTGATTAGAGTGATAAAACAAAGAACAAAAGGAACGAGTATGCGCATTTGAAACACCTCAATAATTATGTATGCATTCTTGTAGTCTAAAATCCCGACATTTATTGGAACTTGTATAGTGTTTTTACATAATTAGACTAAATTTTCCAAAACACTTTTCCAATGAGGAGGTTTCTGGGGTGCAGAAAAATAAAATGCTACGCAGCATTTTTTACACTAAATTGCTCTCTAATGCATTAAACTATCGATAACTGTGATTGTTTTGATTGCAAGTTGGACACCCAATTCTGCTGTACGTCGATTAAATCCATCACGCATTTGTATCGTGAAATTTTTATTGTCGTTGAATACAGACACATATTCATGCAATGAGGTATCTCGACGATCCACCCATGTATTGCCTTTTTGACCAGTAGAAATGTCAGAAATAAGATCACTCAGTTCAGGATCAATTTCAATGTTTTGCAGGTCCATGTAAGATAGCAGATTAGAAACAGTTTCTTCCAAACCCGTCATGAGTTTGAACTTATCTTCTATTCCTTGAAAGGTCTGCAGAAGTTTGCCGAGTCTTTCATTCATAATCGACTGAGATAGGCAGATTACCTCAAAGTAATTTTCATCCTCCAAACCCTTTTGAACTCTGGCAAAAGCAGATTTGTATAACTCTGAGGTCAATCGACGCTCTTCATCCGTTGCACGTTTATCCATGAAATCATCAATGGATTTAACTGCATGATCTTCGAGCATCACTTTTGGTTTTCTCAGAAAATCTACTGAGTAACTTCTATACCTGAGCATGTTTTTCCAATGGTTTAATTACAGATAATTAGAAGAAAGTATCACAACGTCTTAAGTCAATGTTTCAGAGGAAATGAACTCATAATCAAAGTAAATACTCCAAAACACTTTTCCAATCAGGAAACCTCTTGGTTCCAAAGTGAATATGCTCACCCTGAAACTCTGCGGCGCCATTCACGGTTCTATCATCAATTAAATAGTCACCCAGATTGAGATGCTTGTGTTGGGAAAGGATCAGTCTCTTTCTTGCAGACACACCTAGATGTTTTTTGACCCATTGATGTTTGTCGCTCCATGCACTCGTATTATCCCATGGAGGGGTCGAAAGGATGTAACTGTCATAAACCTTTGAGAGCGTTTCAAATGCGTCCAGAGCACCCTCGAGCGGTTTCATGAGTGAGAACACCCCAGGCACTGCATATAATCTTCCCTCGTATTCTTTTTGCGTTTCTTGAGAGAGTTGAGCGATCCCAGAAGGGTAATCAACGAGTTTTGAAAAAATCTTTGCTCTTTATCGGGCACAATTCTCAAAGGATCACTTCAGTTCTGAAGATAAAATGCCTGAATTTTGATAAGGTAAAAAAGGAAGTCCTCGAACATGCGAAGCAAGTGTCTGATGCATTAGATCGTGCAGCATAATTTGAACTACCTAAGGTATGTAACTCACTCAGACGCGAATGTTTGTAGGTTCTTAATCTGTGCAGGACTTCTCTCCATAAACTTTAGATAGAACCTTTCGAGTTGATTTACGGAGGTTCCAGCGTTCTTTGCAAACTCATAGATGTTGATTGCACCCCCACTCTTTCTTAAGCGAGTCTGAAGCGCATAGTGTCTCAGAGAGTAGAATGAGCGTGGGTTTCCATTCTTATCAAACTTGAGATTTTCTTGCTCAACCACATGATTGAAAAACCTCTGTCCAATTCTGGTCGCAGTCTCTCTATTCTTTATCTTTGGCAAAAAGATGTAATCCTCTGGAGAATTATAGTCGGGATTGCATGCTTTTAATTTCTGGTAAAACTCCACACCATATTCTGTGGACGCACTCAATCGCTTGCCGGTCTTTCCATCGACATCAAGTTGAATATGTGGAGGGTTATCTTTGATCTCAATGTCGTGATGTTTCAGACCAAATGCTTCTGTACGGGTCGGACGCACATAAGAGTGAACTAGCAAAAGAACGAAATAATAAAACTCATCCGAAATCACATTTCCTCGCACAGTATCTTTTCTTTTAATAGCAGAAGAGATGCCCTTCAAAAAAGAGGAGTACTGTTCCTCAGAGAAAGAAACTCTTGGATTGTCCTTCCTCTCAATTTTAGGTGATGGCGGTATCGTCTGCAGTACTCCATCATCATATGCCAGTCTCAAAACTTTCTTGATGATTATATTGTGTTTGTTTTTCGAAGATGCGGACAGTGGTTTTGTTCGGTTATCGTCTAAAACATTAAAATATTCTGTGATGTCAGAAGTCCTGATTAAAGTTATATCTCGCTTATAAAAGTAATCGATAATTCCATCGCCATTTCGCTTTAATAATTTTTCGTCGTCGGACGCAAAAGCAGAACTTCTGGTTTTTCCAGCAAGTCTTCTTTGTTGTTTGATCAACTTTTCAGCAAAATAGATGAATGTCTTGGTCCTAGGCACTTCATCCAAGAATTTCTTCTGTTTAAGGTCTGAATACAGTTCTTCAGCGACTTCCGCTGCGACTAAACGAGAAGTCTCCTTAGTTGAACGGACAATATATTTCCCTACCGAACTATTCCAAATTCTCGCGTACCAATAGGGAGATGCCCCAACTTTATAAAGGGAGACCCCTCGCCTAACAGTTTTCTTAGCAGTTTTAGCGAAACGACTTGAATCAACACTCATATTTAAGAGTTTAGTGTCTAACTGTGTCTAAGTTAAATTAAAAATCTAAGATCAGAGATAAATCTTATAAGTTATTGATTTATATTTTTAAATGGTGCCCGGGGGCGGATTTGAACCACCGACACGAGGATTTTCAGTCCACTGCTCTACCCCTGAGCTACCCGGGCATGGGTGAATGACGTACATTCGGGTGGGCGAGTACTAGGGCCTGTGCGCGGCACTGTCCAGAGGTATCGCCTAAAAAAATCAATGTCTTTGTGGTTCGGGGCTGACAGAGGGGTCTTCAGGCAGATCATCCTCATCTGCACCATTGATTGGAACGCTATAGGCACCCGACAACCATTTGGCTAAATCCAGATCAGCGCAGCGCTTGCAGCAGAATGGCCTATAGGCCTCAATTGGCGGTTTTTGACAGATCGGACAGCTCAAGAGAGGTCGATCTGCAACGGAGACCGGGCGCGTTGACGCTGCAACTCAAAGTGCCCCAATGTTGTCCAACCCACCAAATTGGTATCCACCTGACAGGTGCGGAACGCATTGCGCAGGGCAGTTTCAAACTGACGGCGATCTTTTTTGGCCATCGGTGCCGGGTCCAGCACGATCTGCCCACCAAGCCCGCGCAAACGCAACTGCCGCGGTAGGTCTTTCGCGGCCAAAAGATTAGTTTTTAGACCGGATGCTGGCGAAGTGTCAGCGCCCGTATTAACATCCACAGCCACCAGCGCACGGGTCGCCTCGATATAAACATGCCCCGCCTGAGCAATCGGCACACAGGGATTTTGCAGCGCCTCCACAGCCTCCAGCACAGCATGCTGTTCCAATCCACCAGAACTGGTGTCGACCTCCGCAGGTTCCGACCATTCGCGCCAGGCCAGCGCATGAGGGCCGTCACCCTCTACAAGCGTCTCGGCCGCTCCGGTTTGTTCGGTCAAAATTTGCGTCGCCAGATCTGCCATCGCATTTATATCGTCCGCGATATCGGCACGATCGGCAGTCGCACAGCATGAGCGCAGTATAAGGCCCATATCGCTTTCGCCCATTTCACTATGGGCGATTCCCATCAATAATTCACGCTGTTCTTCGTCGCGGATACTGCGCGAGATATTTAAGCCCGGCGCGTCAGGGGTCACAATTGCAAATCGGCTTTTAAACAGAATTTTCTGCGTAAGCGGCAGCGCTTTGCCCGGCTCTGCATACGATGTCAACTGCACAAGAATCGATTGTCCCGGTGACAATCCTTTGGCGTGACGCAAAAACCCTGGACCATCAGGTGTTTTGACAAACATGCCACCCATGCCTTTGACAGGTCTGTCGGCAATGGCGCGATAGATCGTACCGGGCCGTGGAGCATCAATGTCAAACCACAAATCATCAAGTCTTCCATCTACCATTAAGGCAGCAACCTGCTGGCCCTTGTGGTGATCCAGAACGATCAACCGTCCCTTCATGTGAGCTCCTGATACAACGGATATCCTGCTGCCTGCAGCAGGCTTGCGGTTTCGGCCATGGGCAAGCCAACAACCGCGGAAAACGAGCCGCTTATCCAAGGAATAAACGCCGCGGCCTGACCTTGAATTCCATAACCACCAGCCTTGCCTTGCCAATCGTTGCTTTGCAGGTACGCGTTCAATTCCTGATTGCTGAGTGTTTTCATTCGCACCGTTGTCACCACATCGCGCTGCCAGATGTGGTCGCCAGTTGCAACTGCAATGGCGGTGATCACCCGGTGGCGCCGGCCGGAAAGGGCCATCAGAAACCCTGCCGCTTCGCCCATATCTTGCGGCTTTCCAAGAATCCGCCGGCCCAAGGCAACCGTGGTATCCGCACATAAGACAAGTTCGTCGACATCCCTTGGGACCGCCAGCAATTTTTCATAAGCCATTCGTCGGCAATAGGGCCGTGGCAATTCTGCCTTTATGGGCGTTTCATCAATTTCAGGTGGCCGGATTTCATCCGGAAACACCCCAAGCTGCGCCAGCAGTTCACTGCGACGCGGGCTCCCAGATCCGAGGATCAGCCGCAAATTACTTAAAGCGATAGTTGATCCGACCTTTTGTCAGATCATAGGGTGTCATTTCAACCTGCACTTTATCACCGGCCAGAACACGAATGCGGTTCTTGCGCATTTTGCCTGCCGTGTGCGCGATAATTTCATGGCCGTTTTCCAGCTCGACCCGAAACGTCGCATTAGGCAGGAGTTCCTTAACGACACCGGGAAATTCGAGCGTATCTTCCTTGGCCATGCTGTCTCCATTGCTTGTGGCACTGCCCTGCGGCAGAATAAGTGTCTAAATGATGGCTTTCTTAATATTATTCAAGGAAATATTGATCGTAATCATTTATATCTGTCTCCTAGGGCTGTCCAAGCGGGAAACGTGGCGGTCTTTCTGGCAGATGATCTGCCGCGTGTCCGCGGTGCATTGTCAGACGTTATGGCGCGCGGAAAACGCCCTCAAGGGATTGGGGTTGCCTGCGACGGTCCCCACCGTTGGGTCAATTCAGAAATTATCTGATCACGAGATTGACGATAAGCCCGCAGCTGGCTTTCGCGGCTTTCGCCCAGCCCTGTCGGATCCATGATGGGCCAGTACTTAACTTCCAGATGGAAATATCGCGTCAGTTCCAAAGCGCGGCGTTGGCTTGCAGGTGACAGCGACAGGATCAGGTCAAACGACGAAAGGTCATCGCCCCATTGCTCCATCTGGTCAAAACTACGGGATTGATGGCGCGACAACTCGACCCCAATTTCGGCGCAAACCGCAATAGCAAAGCCATCGATTTCTTGATCATTCATCACCCCAACCGACTGCACATAAGTCTCGGCGCCATAGAATTGTTTCATAATACCTTCTGCCATCGGAGAGCGTACTGCGTTGTGATCGCAACAAAACAATACAGATCCGGGCAGTTGTAGGACCATCGTTTAGCCCCCGAAATGCAAAACACAAATAAGCGTGAAAAGCCGTCTCGCTGTATCATGATCAACCGCAGCTTTACCCTCTAGCCGCTCGGCCAGAACGCGCGCACCCTCATTATGAATGCCGCGGCGCGCCATGTCGATTGTTTCGATTTGACTGGGTGGCATGTGTTTGACGGCATCGAAATACGATTCGCAAATTGACCAGTAATCCTTAACCACTTGCCGGAAAGGCGACAGCGACAAGTGAAATTCGGCCGCCTTTACCCTAGTATCAGCAGTGATATCAAACACCAGACGTTTATCACGGATAGACAGATCCAGCCGGTAAGGGCCCGCCACAACATCGCGGTCTTGACGCTTTGGCAGTTCAAAAAGGTTCTTTTCCAACAGATCGAATATCGCCACTTTGCGTTCCTGCTCGATCTCAGGGGTGGGCGGCGGTAAATTGCTGTCGTCAATCTCGATATGGATAATATGGCTCATACAGCCCCCAAGGCTTTGATACTTGCAGTTAAAATTAGCGACTCACCTACAACAGTGCAATGCACGCGTCAAAAGAAAGGCAGATCTGCTATCTGGGTCGCGTGGGCTGTCGCATTTGCAGCCTGTATTTTACCTAACGGTTCAGCTTGGTCAGCCGTGCAGTTACTGACAGGCTATGGGCCTCAAGGCTCTCGGAAAGGGCAAGGCGCTCGGCCGCAGGACCAATCAAACCCAAAGCTGCAGGGGTCATTTTGGTCAGCGTCGTCCGTTTGATAAAATCCATCACTGACAGGCCCGAGCTAAACCGCGCCGAACGGGCCGTTGGTAGCACATGGTTGGGACCACCGACGTAGTCACCAATCGCCTCAGGCGTCCAGGATCCCAAAAAAATAGCCCCCGCATGGGTGATCTGCGCGGCCAGAGCATCTGGGTCTACAACGCAAAGCTCAAGATGCTCAGGAGCAAGCCGGTCTGACAATTGGGCAGCCACCGTCAATGACGGCACCACGATCACCGCGCCATAGTCGCGCCAACTGGCACTAGCGATGTCTCGCCGTGCCAAAGTTTCTAACCGGGTCTCAACCGCAGCCATAACAGCGCGGCCAAAATCCGCGTTATCCGTGATCAGAATGGATTGGGCGCTTTCGTCATGCTCAGCCTGCGACAGCAGATCCAATGCGATCCAGTCGGGATCATTTTCGGCGTCAGCAATGACTAGGATTTCTGATGGCCCCGCGATCATGTCGATTCCAACTTTTCCAAAAACCCGTCGTTTGGCGGCCGCGACAAAAGCATTGCCGGGCCCGGTGATCTTGTCCACCGGCGCGATGGTTTCGGTGCCATAAGCCAGAGCTGCAATCGCCTGCGCCCCGCCAATGCGGTAAATCTCATCAACACCGGCAATTTTTGCCGCCAACAGGACCAGTGGGTTAACCACGCCATCAGGGGTCGGCACGGTGATCGCCAACCGCGACACGCCGGCGACTTTTGCTGGAATAGCATTCATCAGCACCGATGACGGATAACTGGCCAGCCCGCCAGGCACATACAGACCGGCGGCGGAAACCGGTGTCCAGCGCCAACCAAGCGTGGCGCCGCTGGCATCAGTCCAGCTGTCATCACCGGGCATCTGGCGCGCATGATAGCTGCGAATTCGGTCTGCCGCTATCTCAAGGGCTGTCCGGTCATCTTCGCTGACCTGTTGGCAATAAGCCTCAATCTCGTCCGGCGAAAACGCCAGCGTGTCCGGTGTCAAATCCAACCGGTCAAATTTAGACGTCAGAGCGAGAACCGCGGCGTCACCATCGCGGCGCACATCGGCAATGATGTCTGCGACCACGGCATCGACATCCGGGCTGTCTTCGCGCTTGGCACCAAGCAGGGCGGTGAAGTCTGCCTCAAAATTGGCGGCGGTCGCGTCGAGAAACTGGGGCATCTGGCGCACTCCTTTTGGGCTTGCATAACGGCCCGTGCTCAGAGCCTCAAGCGTTTACACTGTCGCGCCCTGTTTGGGTCAGCTTTAGCAAACCCAACCCGGTCAACAACAGCGCCACAGCCGCCGCGCAGGGTCGAATGATATTCCAAAATTGCCAGGTCTCGGAGTAGGCACTCCGGACCGCGCTGGCCTGCGCCGGGGCCAACGGCGTTTCGATCAACGCAAGGGCTTGGTTCAAGGGGACGTTTATGGCCATGGTCAGCGCCATTCCACCAAACCCGTAAATCAGACCTGCCATGGTAAAACCACGCAGCGCGGCGGTTGCCACAGCCAAATGCAAGCAGGGCACTGGCCAGCAAGACCACAGGCGTGGCAAAAAATACCGGCGCATATTCCACATTGCGCACTGAGGCGTTCATCGCCTGCATGGCTGTAATTGCAATATTAGGGTCGATCTGATCCAGACCCCAATGGGTTGGACAAATCCAAGCATAGAAATAACCAAATATCGCACCACATAACAGAAGCGAATGCAGGGATATCAGTGTTGAGAAAATATGCCTTTTAAAACCCACTCTCTAAAAAAATAGGCCTGCTGTCCCACCACAGACGTGAATTCTATCTTGTTAAATCACAAGCAAATAAGCGCAGCTATCCGGGACCTAATGGCCCTATGGTCAAAACGTTCACCAGCGACCCAACGGCGGCAGGCCCGCCGAACATGCCGTAAATACAGCTGAGATATATTACTGCCCGTGATCGGGAACCGTTTTGGACAAAGCCCTATAGGGACGGGTTACATCTTTAAGCCGCACCTCAAGAGCTTCGACTGACAGTTTGATTGCCCCATCCCCCGCAAGCGTTAACAGCACGGTGCCGCCAGCATCCAGTCCGGGGTCAAACTGCAATGACAGCGCCGAGAAAATCATATCTTTGTTCGCACGCTCAATGCCCTGCGACGCGATGCCCAACACATTATCAATGGAAAGCACCGTTTGGACACGCTCAACTGCGTGGCCTGATTGATCTCTCAGGGACCTGTCCTCCCACCGAAACCGATTGATTAAAATCGCAAAACGGCGCTGGCTGGCATCCCAGATCATCTCAGAGGCTGGAAATACAGCATCTTGTATCAATGTCGATACCACCTGCAGATCATCTTGATCCAAGGCCCCAAGGTTCAGCGGGCGCTCGCGGCCATCTTCAAAGGTTGCGTCCTGCGTCATCCGCCCGAGACCCGTTCAATGTTTGCCCCAAGATTGCCAAGTTTTTCCTCAATCCGTTCATAGCCACGATCCAGATGATAGACCCGATTGACCATAGTCTCGCCTTCGGCCGCCAAACCGGCCAGAATCAGCGACACCGAAGCCCGCAGATCGGTCGCCATCACCGGAGCCCCCTTGAGCCGATCGACCCCCGTCACGCGGGCCACGCCACCCTCGACCTCGATATTTGCGCCCATACGCACAAGTTCGGGCGCATGCATGAAACGGTTTTCAAAAATTGTCTCCTCCAACACACTTTTGCCATTTGCGGTACACATCAAGGCCATGAATTGCGCCTGCAGGTCGGTGGGGTATCCGGGGAATGGTGCGGTTGTAACATCAACGGCTGAAATGTAATCTGCACGCCGCCTGACCGACAGACCACCTTTGGTTTCCCACACGTCGACCCCGGCGGCGTCAAGTTTTTCAACAAAGGCGCCAATCAAATCAAGCCGTCCACCCAATAGTTCAATTTCGCCACCACAGAGCGCGGGCGCAATCATGAACGTCCCCAGTTCAATTCGGTCGACAATCACCTCATGGGTCGCCCCGTGCAATCGATTGACGCCTTCGACGGTAATCTCTGAGGTACCAGCACCGCTGATCTTTGCGCCCATTGCCACCAAACATTTGGCCAGATCCACGGTGTCAGGTTCACGTGCCGCGTTTTTGATCACGGTCGTTCCTTTGGCCAATGTCGCCGCCGTCAGGGCGTTTTCGGTGGCACCGACCGAAACAAACGGAAAGTCGATCACTGCGCCGGTCAGTCCGTTTGGCGCAGTGGCGTGGACATAGCCGCCCTCAAGCTCGATCTTGGCGCCAAGCTTTTCCATCGCCTGCATGTGCAAATCGACCTTGCGGGCGCCAATAGCGCACCCGCCGGGAAGGGACACAATCGCCTCGCCTTCGCGGGCCAATAAAGGCCCCAGCACGTTAAACGAGGCGCGTAATTTACGCACAATTTCATAGTCGGCTTTGCGATTTGTGATTTCACTTGCGCTAAGCGCCATCACGCGACCGTCTTGTAACAAAACAACTTCGCACCCGTGCGATTCGAGTAAACTACTCAGCGTTTTGATATCTGACAAACGCGGCACATTCGTCAATGTCAGAGGTTCATCCGTCAGCAGTGCCGCTGACATCAATTTCAGACAGGTATTTTTAGCGCCAGAGATTTGCACTTTTCCCTGCAGCGGACCGCCGCCGCTGACAACAATCGAATCCATGTAACCTGCCTTTTACTCTTCTTGCTCGTTTTCTTTGCGCGCTTTTGCTTGGGCTTTGCGCTTGGCCATATTGGCTTTGAGCGCCGCCTTAAGGCGGGCGTCGCGGTCCGGCTCTTTGGAAGGCGGTTGTTGTCGTTTCTTCTCGCTCATGCGCGCGTTATATAGCAGATCACAAAACGCGTCCAGATTACGCTTGCACCGTAGAGCAATTACATCTAATCACCGCCTGCGCCTTTATCGTGCATCAGGCTGCAGTAGCTCAGTGGTAGAGCGCGTCATTGGTAATGACGAGGTCGGGAGTTCAATCCTCCCCTGCAGCACCATAAAAAGCCCTGCTATTGTATTTGTCTTTGGTGCGTTATTCACCAGGCGATTTTAATTTTATGGCCTGCCTTCTGCCGCTCTGGGCTCAAGAACACTCAAATAAGCCGACGCATGGCCAATTCAAAAAGACGGCCACAATCCCTTTTTTCTATCAATCCCGCGAAATAGTCCGGCGAAATACAATCTCTAATTCAAATATATTCCAGTGAATTGAAAACGTTATTGACGAACTTGAGAAAGACCGGAGCAGTCGTCGACTTTGACGCAGATTACCGGGAAGACTGCTCAAAAATCGGTTTGCAAGGGGTTTTTTAATTTTTTGTGAACACAGATCCAGAACTGACACGACCCCATTTGAAGATGTGAGCGAGACCTGTCTACATAGTGAGTTTTTGGTATCTCGGTATGCTACTTTCCGGCATTCGAGGACGTTACTCAAATACACTGTGAGGTCTGGCAATGTCGTCATGATGGCAAGATCGTTCGATTAGGGTTCGGGCTTCAGTAAGCGTGCAGAAGAGTTTCCCGGTCAAAAACGCATCTGGAAAGCGGACTTTTAGGCTCTCAAAATACCTCTTCGTTTGGAAAGTAAACTTTCCAAAATAATTTCGGAACTTCAGCATTCTCAAGACAATTCTGGTTTAATTTCGGCAGTTTTGCGCCGACATCCGAGGACCCATCGCATGTCTTTGCTGACCAATTCATACGACGCTTGGCATTGGTCATTATTCAGTGCAGATTAAATCAGTACAATTTTTGCGCTTTGAATGGCTAAAAAGCTTTTAAAAACAATGGCAGGGGCATGGAGACTCGAACTCCAGACCTACGGTTTTGGAGACCGTCGCTCTACCAACTGAGCTATACCCCTAGATCCAGTGTGTTGACTACTGCGCCACCGTGGGTAAATCAAGGGGCTATTATATCAAAATACTTGTGAACCCATCCAAGAGCGCAAGGCCACCAGTTTCAGTTTTCCAAAGCAAGCGGCCCGATACATTGGATACTGAGCCATGCTCACCAAATTTAAGGGTAGCTTGATCCGGTAACACGCCCGGTGTCATCGCTCCGCACTCTTTGACACGCCACCAAACCAGCGTTTCTCAACCATCATACTGGTCATCCAACGTTCGACCGACAGCGCAGCATTCCGCGACAGGTTTTCCAATTGTGCGCGCCGGCTCATTGTCAGCCCCGATCCGATCAAGGTTTTTGTCGTTAGCGATTCGATTACCGCGATCTGATGCGGCTTGTCGTTCAACTTCACACCCGCCGCATCATCCCAAATCGTAGCGTTTAAAATAAGGGCCGACTTTGGAGATAACAAAACAGGTATCCCGGGTTTGGCCAGCATAAAGCCATCCACGCTGACCGCGATGTGATATAGCTTGTCGCCCTCATATCGTTCAAACCGTTGGTCCAAAGCCTTTTTTACGGCTGCAATCCACTCATCATCGGAGGCAGGGCGCGACATCGGGCCGGCAACTGGATGCGGAGCCACAACAACAGAATAACCCAGCGAAAAATCTCCTAAGGGGTCGGGTGATTTGGTCAGTTCCGAGGCCCTTTCACAGGCGGTAAAAATGCACAGACAGGCCAGCATAAAAAAATAGCGCAACATCGAATTCCTTTATAAAAATATGTCGTTTCAAGCCCAAAAATATAGCGGGCCTATATCATAATCATCCGTCACACGACGGGCGCGAAAAACCTGAGGGTTCAAGTGAATTTATTATCTCTCGGAAACCCGCGCGGGGCCATGCGACCGGCGCTTGCGCGCTTTGCACTCCATTCTGACAAATCCAGTTCACTACGGGTGCGCCCCGCCGGATCCAACCAACTCAGTCCCTCGGACACATTAAACGTGATCGCATCCGACAGGCCACCGTCCTTGTACTTTTGCAACCGCACGCCTTTCCCGCGGCCCAATTCTGGCAATTCGGCAAGCTCAAACACCAAGACTTTCCGGTTTTCACCCACCACTGCAACACTGTCTCCCAGCACCGGCTTACAGATCTTGGCCCGCGCATCACCACGCACATTCAGCACTTGTTTGCCGCTACGGGTCTGGGCCACCACCTCATCCTCGGGCACGATAAACCCATCCCCTGCCGAAGAGGCCACAAGTAATTTACGACCCGGTTTATGGATGAAAATATCAATAATTTCCGCCTCATTGGGCAGATCAACCATCAGTCTGAGCGGCTCTCCCATGCCGCGTCCCCCCGGAAGGTTGGCCCCCAGAACGGTATAAAAGCGACCGTTGCTGCCCAGTACCAAAATCCGGTCCGTGGTTTCGGCATGAAAAATCCATTGCGCCCCGTCACCGTCTTTGAACTTCAATTCACGGGTCAGATCAATATGTCCGGTCATCGCACGGATCCAACCCATTTTTGAGCAGACAAGCGTGATCGGCTCGCGGTCGATCATTGCCTCAAGCGGCACCTCTTCAACCACACCAGCTTCGGCAAACTGACTGCGCCGCGCGCCCCCTGCATAATCTTTGCCAAAGGTTTTCTTGGTCTCTTTCAACTGTTCGGAAATCTTGCGCCATTGCAAGTCTTCGCCTGCCAAAAGATCCACAAGACCTATGCGCTCTTGGGCCAATGCATCACGTTCACGGATCAATTCCAACTCTTCCAAACGCCGCAAACTGCGCAGCCTCATATTTAGGATGGCCTCAGCCTGAACTTCGCTTAGAAATGGTCCCAACCCATGCGCTGGGCCGGGTGTGACATAGTCGGCCTCGGCCTGCGCTCTAGGATGAGACACGGACCAATCTTCGCGCATCAAAGCTGCTTTCGGCTCTTCATCATAGCGGATGATATCGATCACCCGATCAAGATGTGCAAAGGCAATGATAAAGCCTTCCAATACTTCAAGACGGTGGTCTATCTTATCCATACGGTGCTGGCTGCGACGCAGCAGAACCTCGCGCCGATGATCAAGGAAGGCGCGCAAAACCTCTTTCATACTGCAGACTTTCGGGGTCAGCCCGTCAATCAACACGTTCATATTCAACGAAAACCGCACCTCGAGATCAGAGTTGCGAAACATCATGCCCATTAATACTTCGGGATCGACATTTTTACTGCGCGGTACCAACACCATGCGAATGTCTTCGGCACTCTCGTCGCGTACATCGTCTAGGATTGGCACTTTCTTGGTTTGGATCAACTCGGCAATTTTTTCGATCAGCTTAGATTTTTGCACCTGATAGGGTATCTCGGTGATCACAATTTGCCATTGCCCGCGCCCCAGATCTTCAACCTGCCAAAGACTGCGCAACCGGAAACCACCGCGCCCGGTGCGGTAAGCCTGTGCCATACTCTCGGCACTTTCCACGATCACCCCACCCGTGGGAAAGTCGGGACCCTTCACAAAATTCAGCAAGGTATCATCGCGTGCATCCGGCACTTTAATCAAATGCAAGCAAGCATCGCACAGTTCGGCGATATTATGGGGCGGAATATTGGTTGCCATGCCCACGGCGATCCCGGATGATCCATTGGCCAGCAGATTGGGGAAACGCGCCGGCAGCACCGCCGGCTCGCTCAGCGTGCCATCGTAATTTTCCCGGAAATCCACCGCATCCTCAGCCAACCCCTCAAGCAGGGCTTCTGCAACGGCCGTCATGCGCGCCTCGGTATACCGGCTGGCAGCGGGATTATCGCCGTCAATATTGCCAAAGTTACCCTGCCCGTCGACCAACGGATAGCGGACGTTGAAATCCTGCGCCAAACGCGCCATCGCGTCATAGATCGCCGCATCGCCATGGGGGTGGTAATTGCCCATCACATCGCCACTGATCTTAGCAGATTTGCGAAAGCCCCCCCCAGAGGCCAGACGCAATTCACGCATGGCATAAAGAATCCGACGGTGAACCGGTTTGAGACCATCGCGCGCATCTGGCAACGCGCGGTGCATGATTGTGCTCAGCGCATAGGTCAGATAACGATCTCCAATCGCACGACGCAGCGGCTCAGAGGTGACAGCAAAGGCTGAAACGGGGGTATCAACAGGTGTGTTCATAGCAGCCGTGATAGACCCACCCCGCGCAGGGGTAAAGCAACTGACTTAAAAAATCAGTGATTTTATTTTATCAAAGGCAGACTGGATGAAAAATTCACCGTCACCAAAGGCAAACAGGCAAAAGGGCAGGCTCTTATGACCTCCAAAAAATCAATCTTGATCACCGGTTGTTCATCAGGCATCGGCTATGACGCCGCCCATGGGCTGGCCGCACGGGGATGGCGGGTATTTGCAACCTGCCGCCAAGAAACTGACTGCGCACGGCTGCGCCAAGAAGGCCTGGAGAGTTTTGTGCTCGATTACGCCGACGAGACCTCAGTAAGCACAGCTCTGGCACAGGTTCTCGACGCAACGGGTGGAACCTTGGATGCCCTTTTCAACAATGGCGCCTATGCGCTACCTGGCGCCGCCGAGGATTTGCCCCGCGCAGGCCTGCGCGAGCTGTTTGAGACCAACGTCTTTGGTTGGCATGATCTGACGCGGCAAGTGATCCCCGTGATGCGGGCCCAAGGGGCGGGGCGGATCGTCAACTGCTCTTCAGTGCTGGGTTTGGTCGTTGCACCCTGGCGCAGCGCCTACAATGCATCAAAATTTGCGATAGAGGGTCTGACCGATACCCTGCGCCTCGAAATGCGCGGTACGGGTATTCACATCGTGCTGATCGAGCCAGGGCCGGTGACGTCTCAGATACGTCAAAACGCCGTGGTGGCCTTTGAGAAGTGGATCGATTGGGAAAATTCGGTCCGCGCAGACGAATATCGCTCAACACTGATTAAACGCCTGTACGAGAAGCGCGGCAAAGACCGTTTTGAACTTCCGGCTTCGGCAGTGACCCAGAAATTGATCAATGCGCTGGAAAGCCCCAAGCCAAAACCGCGCTATTTTGTCACGACACCGACTTATATAATGTCTGGTTTGAAACGAATTTTACCCACGAAAGCCCTCGATTGGATCTTGGCAAAAGGCTAGACAGATAATAGCTGTTCGCTTTTCGCGTCTGAGCGACTACATGCCAAAGGGGCATAAAAAGGACAATGTCAATGAAAGACGATCCTCTGTTCTATCTTATCGTGCTGGCATTGCTCGGCGTCTTGGGCATTTTGATGTTTGGTATCGGCAGTTTTGGCAAGGGCGGCGAATTTGCTCATAAATATTCTAATAAGATGATGCGATGGCGGATCATTGCGCAGTTTATTGCGGTGGTCTTTATCGTGTTGTTTGTCTGGCTGCGCGGCAATGGAGGATAAGTCATGATTGTGTTGAACAAAATCTACACCAAAACTGGGGATCACGGGGAAACGGCTTTAGGAAACGGCGCGCGGGTTGCCAAACACTCGATGCGTGTCACGGCCTATGGCACTTCGGATGAATTGAACGCGACACTCGGTATGGCGCGACTTCACGCCACCGGCGATATGGACACCATGCTTGAGCGGATTCAAAATGATCTGTTTGATCTGGGTGCTGATATGTGCCGGCCAAATATTGAAAACGACGCAGAGGCAGAATATCCACCCCTGCGGATCATTGACACGCAAGTCAGCCGGCTTGAGAGCGAAATCGACGAAATGAACAGCCGGCTTGACGCGTTACGCAGCTTTATTCTGCCCGGTGGGTCTGCCCTTTCGGCGCATTTACACATCTGCCGTACCGTGGCGCGCCGCGCCGAGCGACTGGCGGTTGAACTTGCGACGATGGAATCAGTGAATCCGGCAGCGGTAAAGTACCTGAATCGCTTGTCAGACTGGTTCTTTGTCGCCGCACGGGCGGCCAATGATGATGGCAAAAACGACGTCCTATGGGTGCCGGGGGCCAACAGGTAACCTGCTGTGAGGCAGCCACCACCCAGACTGACACCAAAAGACACGGCTTAAACCTCGAAACGCGACGTTGTTTCGCGGTCAATTGACGGTTTTTCGCTGTCTTCTAACGGGCAGAGGCTCTATCTAGGGCAAAGAAATTTTCACATGAAGGGCAGATGCCCAAGTTAAACGGAGATATATGCAGATGAAGGTGCTTGTACCTGTCAAACGTGTCATCGACTATAACGTGAAAGTCCGCGTAAAAGCAGACGGTACCGGTGTCGATCTTGCAAATGTAAAAATGTCGATGAACCCTTTTGATGAAATTGCTGTCGAACAGGCAATCCGATTAAAAGAGGCCGGCAAAGCAGACGAAGTGATTGCCGTCTCAGTTGGTGTCAAACAAGCGCAAGAAACCTTGCGGACAGCGCTTGCAATGGGGGCAGACCGCGCAATTTTGGCGGTGGCAACCGATGACGTTCAAAACGATATCGAACCTCTTACAGTGGCAAAAATTCTTAAAGGCATCGTCGATGAAGAAGCGCCAAGTCTGGTGCTTTGCGGCAAACAGGCCATCGATAACGATATGAATGCCACCGGCCAGATGCTGGCTGCATTGCTGGGTTGGTCGCAAGCGACTTTTGCCTCCGAGGTCGATATAGATGGCGACAGCGCCACAGTGACCCGTGAGGTTGACGGCGGTCTGCAAACTATCAAAGCGAAAATGCCCGCTGTGATCACCGTTGATTTGCGTTTGAACGAACCGCGCTATGCCTCGCTGCCCAATATCATGAAAGCCAAGCGCAAACCGATGGATGAAAAAACCGCCGCAGATTACGGCGTGGATGTGACGCCAAGGCTGCAGATTGTGAAAACAAGCGAACCTGAAACGAGGGCGGCTGGAATTAAAGTTGGCTCGGTTGATGAGTTGATCGGCAAACTTAAAGAAGCGGGGACAGTCTAATGGCGGTACTTTTAATTGCCGAAATAAACGGTGCAGACTTGGCACTTGATGCAACGTCAAAAGCGCTGACAGCTGCCAAACAAATGGGCGAGGTCACCGTTCTTTGCGCAAGTTCCGGCTGCGCAGATGCCGCACAGGCAGCCGCTAAATTGACCGGGGTTACCAAAGTGCTTTGTGCCGATGATGCGGCTTACGGCAATGGACTGGCCGAACCAATCGCCGATCTGGTACTGTCGTTGGCCGACGACTATGAACATATCGTTGCGCCGGCGACCAATTCGGCAAAAAATATCCTGCCACGTGTGGCAGCGCTGCTGGACGTCATGGTCATCTCGGATATCACTGCGGTGATCGACAACGCCACATTCGAGCGACCTATTTATGCCGGAAATGCACTGCAAACGGTCACATCAAGCGACACAAAGAAAGTCGTTTCCGCCCGAACAGCAAATTTTGACCTTGCTGGAGAGGATGGCGCGGCCACTGTTGAAACTATCGCCGCTGTGGACAATCCTGGGCTGTCTGAATGGGTTGAAGACAAAGTGGCGGCCTCTGACCGTCCGGAACTAACTTCCGCTGGGGTTGTTGTCTCTGGCGGACGCGGTGTCGGCTCACAAGAAGATTTCAAAATGATCGAACTGCTCGCTGATAAACTGAACGCGGCCGTCGGGGCGTCCCGTGCAGCGGTTGATTCAGGCTATGCACCAAACGACTGGCAGGTTGGTCAGACTGGGAAAGTCGTGGCACCTGATCTGTATGTCGCTGTCGGTATATCCGGTGCGATTCAGCATCTTGCCGGCATGAAGGATTCGAAAGTGATCGTTGCGATCAACAAAGACGAAGAAGCGCCGATTTTTCAGGTTGCTGATTTCGGTCTGGTCGCAGACCTATTCGACGCAGTGCCTGAATTGACCACAAAACTTTAAAGCGGGGATAACCCGGCCAAAGCCCTATACCAGCAAGACTTGCTATGGGCTTTGGCCATCGCGTCGGCAACACTTTTGCAAGTGGGACGACACACCGGACACAAATGACAGGGTGGATTGTTGCTTGGCACACGCAGCCAGCATGGTCGATGAGTTAGTGCAATAGTGTCTTTGGTCAGCCCCGCCAACGACGTTTGCAAAGCGCCGCCAGCCTGCCTATGCTAAGGCGCAAGAAATCAAAGGATAATGCAATGGAAATCCGATCAATAGGCATCATCGGTGCGGGACAGATGGGCAATGGCATTGCCCATGTCACGGCCTTGGCTGGCTATCGGGTCGTGATGATGGATATATCCCAAGACAGTCTGACCGCCGCATTATCCCTGATCGAAAAAAATCTTGAACGACAGGTAAGCAGTGCAAAGATTACGGCCGCTGAAAAAGCCAAGGCACTGGCACAAATTGATACGACCCTCGACATTTCCAAGGTGGGACAAGCCGATCTGGTCATTGAAGCCGCGACGGAAGATGAGACCATCAAACAGTCAATTTTCGATCTGCTTTTGCCGCATTTGCAAGACCATACGATCCTAACCTCGAACACCTCATCGATTTCTATTACCCGTTTGGCCAGCCGCACGGATCGCCCTGAAAAGTTCATGGGATTTCACTTTATGAACCCGGTACCAGTGATGAAACTGGTCGAATTGATCCGTGGCATTGCCACAGACGAGACAACTTACGCAGCTTGCAAACAGGTGGTGGAGCGATTGGGCAAAACTGCAGCCAGCGCTGAAGATTTTCCGGCCTTTATTGTAAATCGTCTGTTGATGCCGATGATTAATGAGGCCGTTTATACACTGTATGAAGGCGTTGGTAACGTGGTGTCAATTGATAGCTCGATGAGATTGGGCGCAAACCACCCAATGGGGCCGTTGGAACTGGCGGATTTTATCGGGCTCGATACCTGCCTTGCGATCATGAATGTGTTGCATGACGGCTTGGCTGATACGAAATACCGGCCCTGTCCTTTGCTGACAAAATACGTCGAAGCGGGTTGGTTGGGGCGCAAATCACAACGCGGGTTTTACGATTATCGCAGCGGGACACCTGTGCCGACCCGATAGATGGTCACGCGTCGGGATGGTGTCGTAAAGCCAGCGTATGCTCGCGGAGCCACGCCACCAATTTGCGCGGTTTATTACTAAATTCATCTATTTTTTCTTGGGCTATAGCATCACCCACAGTCGGGGCCTGCGGCTTGTTACATGCGTGAATAACCTCGTGCAGCAGCAACCCTTGTCGGACCGTAGCAGAGATTTTACTGGCAATTTGATACGGACGGGAATTTTGTCCAGGAAAATAAACCGGTACGACAATGGCACCGGATTTGGTGATCATTTTAGCAGTAAACGGGTTCCACTCTGCCTCGATTGCCGGCCCAAAATACGTGTCTGCCGAGGCCACAACACCAGAGGGAAACAAAACGATCAAACCGTTTTCTTCAAGATGTGTCATCGCAAGTTTACGCATTTCCAGGCTTTTCTTACGGGCATCGATCTCATGGGGAAACGGCACTGGGATCATAAACTCTTCGATCTCTTTAACACCGGTCAAAAGCGTGCGTGTCAAAATTTTATAATCCTGACGGACCCGCCCTATCAATTCGGCCAAAATCATACCATCCACCAAACCATGCGGATGATTGGCTACAATAATCACCGGACCCGTTGGAGGGATTTTATTAATCTGTACCTGCGGGGTTAATAAATCGATCCCCATCAAATCCAAAGCCTGAGCCCAGAACGCCTGACCAAAGGCAGGACCCATACGTTCGAACCGGCGCACCAACCGCAAAAGTGGAATTTTACCGGTCATCCATTCAAGGCTACGAATAGCAAAAGCTTTCCACGGGTTGGTAAATGTTCCCGCATAAGACAAATGCCGTTTGTCGTACGGGATTGGTGCAACAGCATGAACCTGATCGGACTGTTTCATCTGTACAGGATCGGTCATGATCACCTTTAGCTCTTCACAAATCCGGCGACGACAACCACCATCAGCACTCTTCACCAAACTTGTCAGCAACCAATTGCCCTATTGCATCACCAAGAGCCGCTGCCTCCGGTCCGGAAGTCAGAACCTCAATAGTCGTTCCAATAGGCGCTGCCAACATTAAAAGCCCCATAATCGAATCCCCAGAGGCGCTCAGACCATCTTTGGATATATCCGCGGTTGCATCAAAACCTTCGACAACTTCTACAAGCTTAGCAGACGCGCGCGCGTGCAGACCTTTTTCATTTAGAATCTTCAGTTTATACGAGGGCATAATAATCCTAATCTATAGATATATTTTGGCTATCAATATACTTTCGGCCAGCTTCAAGAGCTTTTTCCACAGCATCTGCCACTGGTTTTGACCGGCTTTTGGTCAATTTAAGCAACATTGGTAGATTGGCCCCATAGATGATTCTCCGGTCCGACGGCGCACAGGCGGTCAGGCTGAGGTTTGAAGGTGAGCTGCCAAACATATCTGTCACGATAATGACACCATCCCCCTCATCCACGTAATCTGCGGCGGCGCAAATTTCTTTTTGCTTATCAGCTCGGTTGTGATCAGGTTCAAATGAAATTGCCCGCAAGCCCGCTTGTGCGCCAAAGACATGCTCGATCGCGGCCAAATATTCTTTGGCCAATCCACCATGTGCAACGATCACTATACCTATCACGCTAGCCACTCCAACTTACTGTGCTGGCCAATCTGTTTGATCCACAACAGATCCGACATTTTGCTCTATTTCCCGGTGCCTTATTGACACTGCTCCGCCCCATTGTGCAAGGGCCTGTCCCAAACTTGCCGCGACAGCAACCGAACGATGGCGCCCCCCCGTACACCCCAGACCAACGGAAAGATGTGACTTGCCCTCATCCTGATAGGCCGGCAGTAAAAACTGTATCAGTTCAAGGCTGCGCTGGAAAAACTCGCCATAGCGCCGATCACTTTGGATATAGCTGGCCACAGGGGCATCTAGGCCACTGAGAGGGCGCAATTCTTGTTCCCAATGCGGATTTTTCAAAAACCGACAGTCCAGCACCATATCGACATCCCGCGGCAGACCCTTTTTAAAAGAAAACGACTGCAGAGATAGCGTCAAAGTTACCGGTTCCCCAGTCGCAAACCAACCTGCGATATCTTTCTTAAGGTCGTGGGGAGACAAATCCGAGCTGTCGATAATAAAATCAGCCTGTGCTTTAATCGGAGCCAAAAGCAGTGTCTCGCGCCCAACTCCAAGACTGGGATGATCCTCTGGTGACATTGGGTGCCGGCGACGGGTTTCCGAAAACCGTCGCAGTAAAATATCGGTGCGGCAGTCAAGGTATAAGATTTCAGGCCATACAAGCGAAATTTGCCGCAAACGTCCAAGGAGCGCCGTAAAGGCTGCAACCGAAAAGTCACGGTTGCGCGCATCAATTACCAAAGCCAGCGATTTGTCTAATTGCTGCTCAATCACATTTGGCACGAGACTTAGAGGGATATTATCGATCGTTTCGTAACCCAGATCTTCCAAGGCATTTGTCGCAGTTGTCCTCCCAGCCCCGGAAGGGCCTGTTACCAAAAGCAGACGACGGACATTCTGCGCCATATAGCGTCCTTATCAAACTCGGCACTGCCGAAGGTATTGCAAAATTGCCGCTGGAAAGTAGCGGCTCTCAACCTTGTAAAGTAAGGGCAAAGACTGTGCCAAAATGATAGTCTCCCGTTCAGGTGGCAATCTGGCTGTTTCAAGCATCGACATATCCACCACCAAGGACACCGCGACAGGGCCAACAGATTGCGCAGATAGGATGCCAACGCCCCGCGCCTCAATCAATCCTTTGATTGCAACAGGTGCCGATGCATAGACTTGGCCCTGCTCGAGGGACACAACTGTGCGGTCATCAGATACCAAAACGCCACCAAGCGCCATCATCTCCAAGGCCATGCCACTTTTACCACTGCCAGAATGTCCGGTGAAAACGACAGCTTTGCCAGCGCAGCTGACGGCACTGGCATGAAGAATTGTTTGCTCCATCCCCTGCTCCCTCTAAATTGGCAACCCGACGACAAACCGGGCACCCTGCGACGGCACACTCCTGTCAGCATCAACTGGGCGAATATTCTCGGCCCAAACAACGCCGCGATGAGCCTCGACAATCTGTTTGGAAATAGCAAGACCAAGGCCTGAATGATTGCCAAAGTCGCTGGCAGGTCGGTCAGAATAAAAACGATCAAAAATTTTTACCAACGAGTCATCTGACAGCCCCGGCCCAGTGTCTTCAACCACAATCAACACCCGATTATCGCGCTGACGGGCCCAGAACCGTATGGTCCCGCCAAAACTGCAAAAACTAACCGCATTGGTAATCAAATTGACAAACACTTGTGCCAGCCGTTCCTCAAGACCAACAACAGTGATTTTTTCATCGGGAATGTCTGTTACCAATTCAATCCCTTTTTGAGCCGCCTGCTCGGCAAGATATTGCGACAGGGCAGCAATCATGGGCCCCAGCTCAAAGGCTTTTTCTTGTTCTTTGACCAAGTCACTCTCGAGTCGTGAAGCGTTAGAAATATCGCTGAGCAACCGGTCCAATCGGCGCACATCATGGTCTATAACGTCCAGAAGTTCTTGACGCTGCGAACCCGGTTTGGCAATCGCCATAGCGCCAACAGCAGCCCGTAAAGATGCCAGAGGGTTTTTAATTTCATGCGCAACATCTGTGGCAAATCTCTCATTGGCATCAATGCGGTCATACAAGGCGGTGACCATGGCCCGCAACGCGCTGGACAAACGACCGATCTCATCGGGTCGCCCGCTCAAATCCGGTATTTCCATCCACGCTTTTGATCGATTACCCCCCTCCGGGTCTCCACGCGTTTCCATCGCTTCTGCCAAAGTGGAAATTGGTGTCGAAATCGTCGAGGCAAGATAAACACTCATAACCATCACTGCAAGAATCGCTATCACAAAAATCTGCAATAATTTTTCCAGATCATTGGCCCGTTGTTGCACCAGATCTGCGGTGTTTTCAGTGACCGCCAAAAGACCAACCACAGACCCATCATGAACAATCGCAGTACTGACAAATGCGCCTGGCCCCTGGTCAGATATAAAATCGCCATGATGGAGCAACCCACCATCTTTTGAGGCCTCAGCGCCAAACGTCATATATTCCTTAAGTGAAAGCGGTTCAGGACGCGGAAGAAAAAACACTTGGTGAAAAAATTCTGACCCCACCTTGAAAAATGATAAAATTGGCGTTGGCTTCCCCCGAGCCGATGCTTCAGAAATTTCAGAAGAGGGTTGCGACCCTTTGGCACCGGACAACCAGATCAAATCAGAAGAATAAAGCCCAACTGTCAGACCTTTACGCAACCTAAGACCTCGTAAAGCATCCAGTAGGACAGCGTCGATCTCTTGCTGGTTAAGACCCGCACTTTGTTCTGAAAATCGCGTTTCAATCACCTCTGCGATGACCTCAGCTTCGGACAGCAATCGCAGGTCACCGGCCAATCCAGAGCTCATGTCCGTATCCCATGTCCAAAGAATACAACCAATCAACACACCAAGTGCCGTCAAATTGAACCCAAGGATCCGACGGGCCAGCGGTGATACTTTGCCAATCCAATGACGCTGCCACCGGTCACTGCTGGAATCCATCCGCTCAGTCATCTCGATAGATAGAACTCTTGATCAGCCAATGCATCCGTCCACTGGGCATAGAAAATCCAACCCTAGGCTCGCCACGGGCACCACGACGTATACTGCAAAAATATTTATGCCAAATGATCGGAATAGCGGTACCCGATTCCATACAGTGTCTCGATGCAGGAAAATTGAGAATCGACAGCACGCATTTTCTTGCGCAGCCGCTTGATATGACTGTCTATCGTTCGATCATCAACATAGATTTGATCATCATAGGCCACATCCATCAATTGATCGCGGCTTTTTACAAAACCGGGCCGTTGCGCCAAAGCCTGGAGTAAAACAAACTCTGTGACTGTCAGTGAGATTTCGCTGTCTTTCCAAGTTACAGCGTGGCGCATCGGATCCATTGTCAACGCCCCTCTCTCTAACAGATGCCGCCCTTTTTCACCTACCACAAGGCTGTCGGAAAACTGCGCCTGACGGCGTAATAGCGCCCGAATACGCGCGACCAAAAGACGTTGAGAAAAGGGTTTTTTGATATAGTCATCCGCGCCCATACGCAGGCCAAGAACCTCATCTATTTCATCATCTTTCGATGTAAGAAAGATCACTGGGCTCGAGATTTTCGGCCGCATTTTTTGCAGCAGATCCATCCCATCCATTCTGGGCATTTTGATATCCAACACAACGATATCGGGCTGTTTTCGATAAAACGCTTCCAGCGCACTCTGCCCGTCGCTGTAGGTGTCAATCTCAAATCCTTCGCCCTCCAAAGTCATTTTGACGGAGGTTAAAATATTACGATCGTCATCTACCAACGCGATTTTAGCCATATGATATAATAGCCCACTAAGCATTATTAAAAAGTTACTTTTGTATGTATCATCTCCCAGATCATATTCAATCCTCAACTGCGAATCATATTTCAATTTCCATGAACAATTTTGCAGTTTTATCACTAAAAAATTAAATCTCACCCATTCTTGACGCGTAAAAGAAACCTCAGCCAAGTTAATTACATTTGGTTGCGCTAACGGTGTGAATGTGCCCTGTTCATCCGTCAAAAACACATGTTATCAACTTTCAAAGGTTGGGTTAGGGTCTGCGCTTGAGCCTGATTTTGCGACAGAAAAGACCAAGTCAGCAGGAGCGAGCAGATGGCAATTGGACGGGTGAACCCAAAGTTTACACTAGAGGCACAGGGCCTCAACAGTCTTGGGAAAATACACTACAACCTGCCAGAGCCTGCCCTGGTAGAACTGGCAATCAAGCGCGGAGAAGCCGAGTTGGGTCAGGGTGGGACCGTGCTGGTCTCGACCGGAAAATTCACTGGTCGCTCGCCAAAAGACAAGCATGTTGTTGTAACACCCGATATCAACGACACCATTTGGTGGGACAATAACGCCAAGATGTCACAAGACGGTTTTCAAAGACTGAAGGATGATTTGTTTGAGCATATGAAAGGCCGCGAATATAGCGTGCAAGATCTCGTGGCCGGGGCAGACGCACAGCATGCGATCAACATGCGGATGATCACCGAATTGGCGTGGCACGGTCTGTTCATCCGTCACCTTTTGCGCCGCCCAGACGCCGAAGACCTAGAAGAGTTCATCGCCGATTACACAGTGATCAACTGCCCAAGTTTCAAAGCTGACCCCAAGCGGCATGATTGTCGCAGCGAAACCGTAATTGCGATGAACTTTGCCGAAAAAATGATCCTAATCGCAGGAACAGAATATGCCGGCGAAAATAAAAAATGCGTCTTTACGTTACTGAATTATCTATTGCCAGAGGCCGGGATCATGCCGATGCACTGCTCGGCCAATCACGCCACAGACAACCCGGTAGACACTGCGATCTTCTTTGGCCTCAGTGGCACAGGAAAAACAACACTCTCGGCCGATCCAGCGCGCACGTTGATCGGCGATGACGAACATGGCTGGTCAGAGCGGGGCACGTTCAATTTTGAAGGCGGATGTTATGCCAAAACCATCAACCTCAACCCCGAGGCAGAACCCGAAATCTATGCGACCACCAAAAAGTTTGCCACCGTGATTGAAAACATGGTGTTCGATCCGGTAACAAAAGAGCTGGATTTCAAAGATGATAAGCTAACCGCGAATATGCGATGCGCCTATCCCATGCATTATATTTCAAACGCATCTGAAAACGCGATGGGTGGACACCCAAAAAATATTATCATGCTGACCTGCGATGCTTTTGGGGTTTTGCCACCAATCGCCCGACTAACCCCCGCCCAAGCCATGTATCACTTTTTGTCCGGCTTTACTTCGAAAATTGCCGGTACCGAGCGCGGTATCACAGAACCCGAGCCAACCTTTTCAACCTGTTTTGGTGCGCCATTTATGCCCCGGCGTCCGGAAATCTATGGTAATTTATTGCGGGATAAGATCAGCGCCCATGGCGCGACCTGTTGGTTGGTGAACACTGGCTGGACCGGAGGTCCCTATGGGACTGGATCCCGGATGCCCATCCGGGCCACCCGTGCCCTACTCACTGCCGCATTAGATGGATCTCTGTCTAAAGTAGAGTTTCGCAAGGACGAAAACTTCGGCTTTGAGGTGCCTGTGACCGCCCCCGGAGTAGCAGAGGTTTTGCTATCACCGCGTCGCACTTGGGATGACAGCGGCAAGTATGACATTCAGGCCACCAAGCTGGTGAAAATGTTCGCCGATAACTTTGCCCAGTATCTACCGTATATTAAAGACGATGTAAAAGCGGCTGCAATCTGATTTGGCAGACATAAACAGTCATAAAACACTTTTATAAACCACTGTCGCCAGACTTGCAGCGACAGTGGAGTGAGACGGATCCGCGCCTCGATGTTCAGAGAGGTCTAGATCTGACAGGGGCGTCAAGAACAGCGGTCACTGGTTAATGTGCCTGCCGCTCAATGCCAAAGGATAGCAACCGGTATTTCGCGATACCCGCTTGGGGCTTGTGTTCAAGCAACCAAATCGACCAGAGGTATAGTCATCATAAACTGAAGATCATCGCGCGCCATCCAAACCATAAACCCTTCAAGGGCTCGGTCTTTATTATGCAACCGCCACCGGATGCTGGCAGGTTCGCTATGCATATATCCTAAACGTTCTGCTAAGCCCTTGAAAATAACAGGTCGAGCCACAAACCCGAAAACATAATCCGGTGGCAACTGCTTAACACAGATTAAAAATGCAAAACGGCCAAGCACAGCGCTCAACCCAGACCCTCGGTACGCCCCGAGGCGATCATCCATCCATAACTCGCCGTGGTAACACACCGTGCCGCAAATTTTCTGTGCTCCGGGCCCGGCCCGATAGCGCGAGGCTGCCAGATCGATGTCAGGACCGACGGGCGTAAAGCCGCGAAAAGATTCGCACAAATGATCTGCTAAACTAAATGATTTTAAATCTAGAACACGCATCGCCTGAGTATGAATTACCGCACCATCAGGCCCTTTAGCAATCAACCAAAATACATTTTTTGCATTTAATTGATGAATATTAGGGTCAAAAGGTGGCCCTAACGGTTGTTGCGGCCGGTGCTCAAGAAGCAACCGCCGGTATTTATTAAAGTCTGAGCCGATTTCAATTGTGATATCAAACTGGTTAAAAATTTGCATCGCAGTCGCAAAAATCTGTTCGCCGTTATTAAAGCCCTGAATGGTCATGATGTCTCCCAAATCATTGAGTTTAAAATACAGTGTCTTGAATAAATGCCAGTGTATCACAAACTGTGCTTTGGAATTAAGTTTGAGTTATCATTTTTTTTACATTTTCTGGTAGGCCTTTAATATCAATAGCTTTGGTCTGGTGCACAATCGACAGCAAAGCAAAACTGTTGTCGGGAAACCGCGCGCCCATAAGCAAACGATCATAACAGGCCAGATGCAAATCGCCATCTCGGCCCTGAGTTATCTGCGTAACAATGTGGTCATATCGCAAGCCGTGGTTGATAAAAATAGCATCAAAAGGTTGCCGCAAAAGTGAGGGAAACCCCCCTCCTCCCGGTAAACTGGACAAAGAGCGCCCAACCGTGCTGAGGGCCCATTCTTTACCAAACCAATCCGAATACACCGAAAGTTGCCCGACCTCTGTGCAAAGCCAATCCTGCTCATGCCGACGAAAAATCATTGTATAGGGTCGTATCTTTTCAAAGGCTGAGTGTTCGATCTGACCTTCTGCCAACGTCCAGCTTTGCAAAGCTGACTTCAACAAATCAGATTTGCTCTGCCACAGAGTGCTGATCGGGTGTTCCTGTAGGAAATAAAAATGATCATCGGGATCCTTGCCAGTGATATTAATAGATACCAACCTGTCTTTATGGCTCAAACTACGACCAAGCCACGCCTCTCCGAAGGATAAAATTTCCTCCGCTCCCTGCAACGAGGCACGGCCTGCTGCGGTTAACCGGTACTGACGGTCCTCAACAGAGAACAGTTTCTCGCCCCGAGCCTCTTCCAGCAAATAAATATGACGCCGCACTGTCTGACGCGTACTTCCCAGCTCACGCACTGCTTTTGACAGGTTCAACGTCCGCGCAAGCGTCGAAAATGATCGTAAAAGCTCAAACAAAATTGACTGGCACTGGATCTTTTTCATAGTGATTAATTTTCCTTGTGTGAAAAGAACCGGCGCGTAAACTTCGCAAACTCGTATACTGATAAACCACATATCATCGAGGTTGGTAAAAACTTAATACCTGATGATAAAAGCATCACCCTAGCATGGGTGATTATTATCTCATATGCAACTATTTCTAACTAATTGATCGACATTCGGAATCCGATATTCCCGTAAAGGTAGCAATTTAGGAATATTATTATGTCTCATCCTGTCGATATTCATGTTGGACAACAATTAAAACGCATGCGCATCTTACGAAACCTGACGCAGACCGACGTCGCGCAAGGTTTGAAAATTTCTTTCCAGCAAGTCCAAAAATACGAACTTGGCCGCAATAGAATTTCAGCGAGCCGCCTGTTCGAATTGTCGCACATACTGAATGTTCCGCCCGCCTTTTTCTTTGAGGGGCTGGAAAATTCGCCAAACGAAAGCGAACGCGCTCTTGATGACGAAGCAACCAAAATTGCCTCGATGTTCACGCGCATTGAGGATGCACGACTGCGCACCCAAATCCGGACATTTATAAATGAGCTGGCCAGCACTGCACCAAAAATAGTCTAAATAACACCACAAGTTCTTTTGAGTGATCAACCACCCATCCCTCGGCGTAACAGGTTGAGTCCGGCCACCAAGAGAATACATAAAGTCAACCTGCGGAAGGTGGCCTGATTGATACGGCCCTGAAATTTATCTCCGACCCAAAACCCCAAGAGGGTCGGTGCAACAAGCAGCGCGGAAACGGTCAAAACCTGACTGTGCAATACGCCCGAACCAAGATGTGCCACAATCAAAGCGACAGCGCCTAACCCGTATATCACGCCCTGTATTCGAATTTTATCGACTTTTGGAAGTGCAATCGCGGTCAGATACATAACCGTTGGCGGCCCCCAAATACCGGAAACGCCGCCAATCAGACCGGCGATCCCCCCCATCAGTATGTCTTTTTCACGGCTGCGCTCAACTTGGAAAACATCAATTTTGATCAGCTGCCAAAAAGCAAAAAATGTGACCGGAAAGCCAAGCAGAAGAAACAACATTTCAGGCGACAACATCAAGACAAACTGGGCGCTTGCCATCAGGCAAACCCCTCCCGAAATCAGGAACATGCGAAACTGTTTCACAGTTGCAAGTGCCAGAGCAAAGCCGTGGCGCAGTGCCTGCAACCCGTTGGCGATAAAAGCGGGGATAATCAAAGCGCCCAATGCGGTCTCAGGCGGCATCACAATGCTTAAACCGGAAATAAAGATCATCGGTAAAGCAAACCCAACGATGCCTTTGACGAGGCCAGCCACCATAGCGACACAGAAAGCCACCGTCCAAGTAAACAAATCAAATTCTAATGGCATCATGGCTTCGGGTAACACAAACGATCACGGCTGGCCAAATAATTTATTCACGCAACTTTTGTAATAAATTTGCACTATTTCTGGTATCTATATTGCGCTGCAACTGCGAAAGAATTATATTGTCGGTTCTGGTGAACGAGAGTTAAGAC
>ERZ802822.372-NODE-372-length-32221-cov-41.830513_pt1 | contig 32221 bp, 31 predicted proteins | sample MGYA00345649_ERZ802822 | MGnify/ENA primary metagenome ERZ802822 (study PRJEB30503, sample SAMEA104212359) | marine metagenome | biome: Westerlies Biome; feature: [SRF] surface water layer (ENVO:00010504) within the epipelagic zone...; material: water...
TCTCGATAGCTGTGTAGTCAGCCTTGTTAGTCTGATATTGAGACGACTGTTTGGTCAGCTTTAGCCACGCTGTTAGTGTTCGTACTAAGCTCACCTATCACCCTCCCGCCTTGGTCGCATTGTAATTCTCCGTAAACCACAGTGCCTTGAACCAATCCGGATGCCTTTATTGTGAGAAGCTTAGCCACGGATAAAGTTTGCTCTGCACGACCTTCGATATCCGCCGTTTCAGCTACAACCTCACCTTTCAGTGTTCCACTTACCCCCACAATCAGATGACCAGCTTTAATGGTTCCATCCATACTTCCGTCAATGCGCGCCGTTCCATCTATGCTGATGGTAGCTCCCGACAGGCTGACTCCGACACCTACATAAAACTCGCATTCGCTTTGATTCGGCATTTACACTCCCAGAGTAGTAGAACTAATTGGCTATACCTTTTCAATTAACGCTTTTTTACAGCTGGTTTGCAACCATCAAAAGGGTCGCATGAAATTGTGCGCCTTCATATACCCAAGCTTCAGTTCAGTCAAACTTATCACTCCACTGTGAAACCCTGTTGCTCGGCTTCCGTAGCATCTATTTTACGATCCTGCTGAGATAACAATATTTGAGTTATCCCGCAGAGAATAACAACGATAACAAGTGCTTTGTTCCATTGACTCAGTCTATTCCACATTACTTTTGCCCCTTGAACCACTGCGTGCCGTTGACACTGCCCTCAAACAAGTAGTTACAGAAACAGACCGTTTTCGCTTATTAATTCAAAACCAAGGGCTTGCAAAACCTAAACGTCTTACTAGTTTTTATTAGGCGCTCAACTATGAGAAGAGGCAGTTCAAGATACTGAGTGAAGCAGCGTTTGAAGAGATTAAGGCGGCGGCTTTGAGAAAGATTCGGGAAGAAGAGACTCAAAAGAAAAAGAACATCCTCTAAAAATCGCACTGATGAAGAGTGAAGATCCTTGGTAACGTTTACTTTCACGCACTAATCCACCTCACATAACTTCGTAAGTTTCCTCTCCAGCTGTCGCTCCTGAGCCTCTGTCATGCGTTCTCCATAGGCATTGCGATGTGCTTACACTGGTTGAGTGGCAGTAGTTACCCGCCAGATACATCAGAAGCTAAATTTGAAAAAAAGTGGGTCTTTAGAAACAGGGTCGTGTTGCTGTTGTTAGTTATGGGTGAACGCGGTGTCGGGCTGTTCTAACTCAACTGACGATTAATGCCCCAAGCGAGTTTGGCATCTCGAAAAAAAATAGCATTCCAAATACCGTTAGCTAAAGTGTTATATCAGCATGGGGATCACTAAATCAATCTGGAGAAAATTATGAAAATCTTTAGTTCAACTGTTCTGCTAATCGTCGCAATATTGCTGTCTCCAATAGCTCTAACCGATACCCTATCTGCAAAGCAAGGAGACGTTTCCGATGTTATGGCTGTTATAGAAAAGTGGGCAGAGCTAGAGCATGATCTGACGGCACAGGCCGAGCTTGTGAGGGACGATCGAGTACAGATTGGGGGTGGAATTAGACAAAGTAATCAAGCCGAAAATCTCGCGGTGCAGCTTATGCGATACAACGCGCTCATGGAATCGTGGGGTGGTGAGCCAGAGATGATCGTCAGAATCGAAGATCCGTTGGTAAGAGTCTATGGAGATGTAGCGGTTGCAAGTTTTATGCGCCTTTTCGACATTGCACCACCCGGTGAACGCGCTAATAACACCGGCGCTGCATGGTTTTCGATGGTCTTGGTTAAGGATAAGGGCGAATGGAAGATAGCGCACCACCATGTTTCACCAGCAAGTTAATATCTATAACGCCTGAGCGTGTAGATACGAGGATGAGGCAGTAGCTGAATCCATTGCTCTGTGAAACTCGCCGTCAGTGCAGGAGTAAGCAAGACCTGGCTCTTTACAGAATTGCTTAGGATGGCTTGGAATGGCCTTTAGGAGCTTGGTAGGAAAGTCACGAACGTAGCGATAATTGCCATTCCGTCTTTCATTCAGATGAGTCCATTGCCGCTTCACAGGGAGCGTTCCTGACAATATTCCTGACAGCAACTAACCCTAGGAATACTGAAAGTCAACGTTTATGCGACTCTCAGCCTTATGTATGGTGCGGAAGGCGGGACTTGAACCCGCACAGCCATAGGCCACTACCCCCTCAAGATAGCGTGTCTACCAATTCCACCACTTCCGCAAATTGTCTTAGCGCTAATCGATCGGGAGATCGCCAGCACTCGTAGCTTCTATTGGCTCGTCCGCAAGGGGTAGATCACTTGCAGGTGCCGAAGACGCTCCCTCAATTGATTGAAGGGGTACGTCAAAGCCAAGGTCATCGCTCACTGCATTTTGTTGGTCGGCAATCATAGCCAGCCCAAAACTCGTCGCGAAAAATAGCGCTGACAACCAGCCTGTAGCTGAGGTCAACACATTACCGCCGCCGGACGAGCCGAAAACCGTCTGTGACGCGCCTCCGCCAAATGAGGCTCCCACATCGGCGCCTTTGCCACGCTGCAGCAAGATCAATCCGATGATTGCTAGTGCTACCAGCAGGTGAACGACCAAAATAACTTGATTCACTCTCTTCTCCGAAACCGACGCTTTACCCGGTCGAAAACGTCTTTCCTAAGGGTGCGCGAGTCTACCCAAGTGCTGCCCAAGGGGCAAGGTTCTTATTACGCTGCGCGCTCGATCGCGTCAGCGACTTCGTCCGCTAATTGCTGTATACCCAGGCCCTCATCACCCTCAACCATCACCCGGATAACAGGTTCTGTACCTGAGGGTCGCAATAACAGGCGCCCTCGTCCCTCAAGTAACGACTCCACCCTGCGACAGGCGTCATTAATGCTTGAGTGCGCGTTTAGATCAAACCCGCGACTTATCTTCACATTGACCAAAACCTGAGGCAGGGGTCTAAAGCCGTCTGTAAGGGCTTCCAGCGTCTTTGATGATGTCTGCACCGCCGCCAAGACCTGTAGCGCAGCGATAACCCCATCACCAGTGGTACTGAGATCGCCGCAGATAATGTGGCCAGATGATTCACCGCCCAAGGACCAACCCTCCGCGACCATAAGCTCTTTTACATAGCGGTCGCCCACCTGCGCTCGAGCAAGTCGAAGGCCACTCGCTTCCAGTGCTAACTCCAGCCCCATATTGGTCATGAGCGTACCGACAATGCCAGCTTGCGAATCACCATTTGCAAGTCGGTGCATGGCAAGCACGTAGAGCACGTCATCGCCCGTCAGTAACTCACCGCGAGCATCGACCATCTGAAGTCGGTCTCCGTCGCCATCAAACGCAATACCAATATCCGCAGCCTCGGCTAGAACACGCGCTTGTAAAGCCGCCGGCTCAGTCGAGCCCACGCCGTCATTGATATTGTAGCCATCAGGCGCAGCACCCATAACGATGGTCGTTGCACCGAGCTCATCGAAAACAGCCGGGGCAATGTTGTAGGTTGCGCCGTGAGCGCAGTCGATGACGAGCTTAAGACCCTTTAAATTCAGTTCGCCCGGAAAGGTTGACTTGCAGTACTCGATGTAACGACCCGCAGCGTCCGAAATTCGGCTTGCCTTGCCTAGGCTTCTTGAGTCGACTGTGGTCATCGGGCTGTCAATCGCTGCCTCAATTTGCAGCTCGAGCTCATCCGACAGCTTGCTACCCTGCTGGTTGAAGAATTTGACGCCGTTATCGTAATAGGGATTGTGCGAGGCACTTATCACGATACCGGCATCTGCTTTTTGGGTTCGGGTTAGCAACGCAATCCCCGGTGTTGGCAGTGGACCTAATAGCTTCACGTTGGCGCCCGCTGCCACCAGTCCGGCCTGCAGCGCGGACTCAAGCATGTAGCCCGATACCCGCGTGTCTTTGCCGATGACCACCGTAGGCTTAGATCCATCATTGCCCGAAAATACCTTACCGGTTGCCCAACCCAACTTGAGCATAAACTCAGGGGTGACAGGCGCGTCGCCTACACGACCTCGTATACCGTCTGTTCCAAAATACCGTCGACTCACACCTCTCCCCTTGTAGCGCGCCAAACTGCTAGTGCATCAGCCGTTTCTGCGACATCATGCACCCTGACAATAGATGCGCCCCGCGCTACTGCCAACACCGCGAGTACCGCGCTAGGCACCACCCGCTCAGAAGCAGGACGCCCTGTAATGGCGCCGATCATAGACTTTCGCGAGACACCAACCAAGATCGGCAGCTCAAATGAGGCTAACTCTCCAAGACGTCTCAACATGTCATAGTTCTGAGCCACCGTTTTACCAAAACCAAATCCTGGGTCAATGAGCATTTGACTACGATCTATACCCGCATCAATGCACGCCGCTACGCGCTCGCCTAAGAAGGCTTTAACGTCATTGACCACATCGCAATACTGCGTGACCTCCTGCATGCGATCTGGCTCGTCCGACATATGCATGAGTGACATGGGTAGCTGAGCCTCCAGCGCCGCATCCAGAGCCCCTGGTCGCGAGAAAGCACGAACGTCGTTTAGCAAGCCGGCACCTTCACGAGCCGCTTCACGCATGACCTGCGGATTGCTGGTATCGACGGATAAAATGACATCGAGCCGTGGCGCGAGTAGCGACACCGCCGTCATAACACGATCGAGTTCTTGCTGCGTAGAAACCGGTGCTGCACCCGGTCGGGTCGACTCACCCCCGATATCAAGTATGGCGGCACCATCCGTCACCATGTTGGCCGCTCGCATCAGGAGACGATCGACATCGACACCCGACTCGCTTAGCAGCTGACCGCCGTCAGAAAATGAGTCGGGCGTCACATTGAGGACGCCCATAATCTGAGGTGTGGCCAGCATGAGTTCACGCTGGCCACATTGGATGATCAAGGTCAACTTACTCAGTGCGTGACAGGGTCACCCACAGTGTCGTCCTGAGGGGCTGAAGCTTCAGGATCCGATGGTGAATCAGATGGACCGTCCTTCCAATCGGAGGGCGGGTTAGGCTTACGGCCTTCCATAATAGCGTCGATTTGCTCTGCATCGACAGTCTCGTATTGCATGAGCGCCTCGGCCATCAAGTCCATTTTACTGCGGTGCTCATCGAGTATGCTACGCGCTTTTTCGTAGCACTCATCAATGATTGAGCGCACTTCTCGGTCGATTGATAAAGCGGTTTCATCCGACATCGCCTTCGACGGTTGCCCCGCCGAGCGACCCAAAAATACTTCTTCGCCGCCCTCGTCGTACATGAGTGGTCCCATGACATCTGACAAGCCCCACTTGGTTACCATATTGCGCGCCATCTCGGTGGCGCGCTGGATATCGTTCGACGCACCTGTCGTGATGCCGTCTTTACCCAAGGTCATCTCCTCCGCCACTCGACCGCCAAACAGACTCGTAATTTGACTGATGATATGCCGTCGGCTCAGGCTATAGCGATCCTCCTCGGGCAAGAACATGGTGACCCCGAGAGCCCTGCCTCGCGGAATGATCGAGACCTTGTAAACCGGATCATGCTCTGGCATCAGGCGCCCAACAATCGCATGACCCGCTTCGTGATAGGCCGTATTTAACTTCTCTTTCTCGGACATCACCATGGAGCGACGTTCGGCACCCATCATGATCTTATCTTTAGCCAGTTCAAAATGCTGCATACCAACGGTACGGACACCCGCTCGCGCCGCAAACAGCGCAGCTTCGTTGACTAAGTTTGCGAGATCAGCACCAGAGAACCCTGGCGTGCCTCTCGCGATTTTTGATGCCTCCACGTTTTCTGCCAATGGCACTTTACGCATGTGCACTTTTAAGATCTGCTCGCGGCCTCGGATATCTGGCAGTCCTACAGTGACTTGGCGATCGAAGCGCCCCGGACGCAACAGCGCAGGATCCAATACATCCGGCCTGTTTGTAGCAGCGATGACGATAACCCCATCATTACCAGCGAAGCCATCCATCTCGACCAGCAGCTGGTTGAGCGTTTGCTCACGCTCATCATGACCACCACCTAAACCGGCGCCACGGTGTCGACCCACCGCATCGATTTCGTCAATAAAAATGATGCAGGGCGATTGCTTTTTTGCCTGGTCAAACATGTCGCGAACTCGCGATGCACCGACACCCACGAACATCTCTACGAAATCTGATCCGGAGATCGAGAAAAAGGGCACCTTCGCCTCACCCGCAATGGCTTTAGCGAGTAAGGTTTTACCCGTGCCGGGCTGACCGACCATAAGAACACCGCGCGGTATCCGACCGCCTAGTTTCTGAAAGCGGCTGGGGTCTCGTAAGAATTCCACTAATTCCTGAACGTCTTCTTTAGCTTCGTCAACGCCTGCAACGTCGGCAAAAGTCGTCGTAATTTGGTCTTCGCCCAACAACTTTGCTTTGCTCTTACCGAAGCTCATTGGTCCGCCGCGACCACCACCACCGCCTTGCATCTGCCGCATAAAAAACATAAACACAGCGAGAATAAGCAGGATCGGGAAGCTCGCAACAAGCAATTGTGTCCACACAGATTGCTGCTCCGGCTGCTTACCTTCGACAACAACATTGTGCGACAACAAATCATCCATCAGCTTGGGATCTTCGACCATAGGTCGTATCGTCTCAAAGCTAGATCCGTCGGTGCGCTCCGCCGTAATGGTCAGGCCATCGACGACCACTTTCGACAGCCGATTGTTTTCGACCTCCTGAATGAAGGATGAGTAGCCCAGTTGTTCTTTTTGACCCTGAGTATTGAAGTTGTTGAATACCGACAGCAGCACCGCTGCTATCGCCAGCCACAACAACATATTTTTCGCCATATTATTCAAAACACCATCCTCCGGCCTGATATCGATGCCTATCGATTCACTAGTATAGCGGGGTATTCACCAACCGCGCACCCGTAAGAGATGGTGGCGCTGATAAGCTATTTCAAGGATTTACGGGAACTTTGTCTAACTGGGTCTATATTCGGAAACCCCGAGCCACAACATAAACCTCCTTGGAGCGCGGTCTTGAGGCAAGTGGTTTGCGACTATTCACCGCTTGGAAGCGCTCGCGAACCGACTTCAGCCAGCTATCAAAACCTTCGCCATGAAAGACTTTCGCCACAAACACACCGCCCTCGGGTAGCGTATGGATGGCAAAATCGAGTGCCAGCTCCACTAGATACATCGCTTTTGGTTGATCGACATCAACAATGCCGCTCATGTTGGGTGCCATGTCTGATAACACCACCGATGGCACATCAGCGCCTATTACAGACTGAATATCATCGAAGACCGACTGTTCCGTGAAGTCGCCCTCTATAAACTCGACACCTGCCAGGGCATCCATCGGCAGTATATCGCTGGCGATAACTCGCCCTTTGTGGCCCACCAGCTGCGCTGCTACTTGCGACCAGCTACCGGGAGCGCTACCCAAGTCGATCACTGTCATACCGGGGCGAATAAACCGGTCTTTTTCATTGAGCTCCAAAAGCTTATAACAGGCCCTTGAGCGATAACCGTCGGTTTGCGCCCGCTGCACATAGATATCGTCCCGATGTTCTTTGAGCCACGCTTTACTCGACCCACGCTTCTTCGCCATTTTTAAGGACTCCTGAGACAATGCCCGGTAGAATAACAGGCATAAACCCTGTGACTTCAGACAACGAGTGCCAAATCTTGGAAAACCGATTACTAAAGCAATACCGGGCGATCGCCCACAAATTACACCCGATTGTAACTGTTGGAGGACAGGGCTTAACAGAAGGCATACAACTGGAACTCGACCGTGCCCTCTCTGATCACGAGTTGATTAAAATTAAGTTGAATGTTGGCGATCGTGATACTCGTGACGCAATGATCACCGAACTAGTATTAACCTCGGGCGCAAAATTAGTGCAGAAAATTGGACATACAGCGACTCTGCTCCGGCAATCGCCGAACGCTGACCCGAAGAAGTCGAACCTCCAACGCATGCTCTAATGGCCAAGATTCTTGAGTTCCCTAGCCGAGAAAAACAAGCCTACGCCTTTTTAACAGCACAGCTTGCATCGCTCCTAAGAGAAAAAGGGGCCGATGATGTCCTTATCGCGCACGCCACCGACTTGCTAACAAGAGTTTATGGCGACTTGCAGGAGGACTCGGACTTCTCCTTCAGTATCAGTCTACCTAATGGGCTCGATAACGAGGAGATCACGCGCCTTCAAACAGAAATAGGTGACGGAGTCGATGCACTGCGCCAGCATCACCACTCGATAACCATCCGCATGGCAGCGCAGTTACTTCTCACTGAACTGGCACTTTTTCAGAGAACGCGGGACTAGCTTAACAGCGCGCTGGAACCGACAAAGACAAGCCATGCGACGATCCAAGCCAAGACGAAGTAACCCACCATCAAGGTGATGGCGAATCGTGCAGATTTCGCTTCACGCGCCAAAAGTGCGACCGTCGAGACGCACTGAAGTGCAATGGTAAAGAAGACGACCAGCGCGACGCCAGATGCCGCACTCAAACCAGAAGCGGCAATTTGATCGGCAAGCGGTGCAGGGTCCGCATCGGCATTTTCGATGCCGAAAATCGTTCCCAAGGTTCCTACGAAGACCTCGCGCGCTAAGAAAGAGGCGATAATAGCCACGCCATAGCGCCAGTCGAGGCCCAGCGGCTCGAACACTGGCTCAATAAATCGGCCCAGTGACGCCAGCCACGAGCCCGCCAGATCCTCACCTCCGTTGGGGAAATAACCCAAGATCCAGACACCGATGGTGACCATAAAAATAACGCTACCGGCTTTTCGTACGAAGTGCCACGCTCGATTGAGAGCACTGCGTAAAATGGGCCTCGCGATAGGCACCCGGTAGGCAGGTAGCTCTAGAATAAAAGGCTGGCCACGCCGGTTATCGTTACCTAATCGGCTCACTAGAGCTGCCACCAAGAGCGCTGTAGAGATTCCAAAAAAGTAAATGGCAGACATCGCCAGTCCTTGCCAACCAATCAAGCCGCCAAAGAACGTCCCGTCGGGTATCAAAATAGCAATTAACAGTGCGTAAACAGGCAACCTCGCAGAGCAGGGCATCAGCGGAATGGCGACATAGGTGAGCAGACGCTCTTGCATGGATGACATGGTTCTTGCGGCATAGATGGCAGGAATCGCGCAGGCAACGCCAGACAAAAGCGGCACAAAACTCTTTCCTGACAATCCAAAATAACTCAGTGGGCGATGACAAATTAATGCGGCTCTGGCGAGGTAACCTGAGTCCTCCAACGCGCCAATGATCAATGTCAGAATGAACACCAGTGGCACGAATACGAGAAACGCACCTAACCCGCCAAAAATCGCATCATTGATAAAGTCGGCAGCCATGCCACTTGGCATGACAGACGCAACCAGACCACCCATAGACAGCACAACCGCCTCAACACCATCCATTAGCGGAGCCGCCCAAGTGAAAATTGCTTGGAAGAAGAGAGTCATGATAGAGACGAAGGCAATACCGCCCGATACCGTTCCCAGCAACCAGTGATCCAGTCTCGCCTGTCGGCGGACCAACAAATCGCCTTTGGGTGAAAAACGATCGCCGATTTGTTGCGCCGACCCTGAAATCAATACGTCGGGGGTCTCTGCCCAGGGTGGCAGATCAAATTCCCCTGACACCATGGCCTGCTCTGCAGTGTTAACGCCGTTACCTGTTCGAGCGCTGACAGGAAAAACGGGGACACCTAAAGCCGCCTGCAACCCAGCAATATCGAGCTCAAGATCGTCGTTCTCAATGATGTCCATCATGTTTAGCAGAACGATGAACGTCTTTTTGGATCGAGCCGCCTCGCGCGCGACCTGCAGGCAATACGTCAGTCCTTTTTCAAGGCGCGTTGCATCCAAGACCATTGCAATAACAGCTTCTCGGTCGTCATTGAGCGCACAGCGGAGGTTATCAATGGCAACCTGCTCCTCCCCCGACACGGCGGTCAACGAGTAGGTGCCAGGGAAATCCCATAGCGAAACGTTGGTATCAGACACCAAGTGTCCTTTGCCCACGTCAATCGTAATACCCGGATAGTTCGCTACCTTGTGCTTAAGCCCAGTAAGCCGATTGAAGAGTGCGCTCTTGCCTGAATTCGGGGCACCGACCAGTAAAATATCCCGCATCACGCAGGTCGCTCGTTAACGACGCGAATTAGCTGGGCAGTACGCTTATCGATGCTGTAGGTTGAACCACCGACCGCATAGACGCGGGGGGCGCCAAAGCCAGGAGTGACGAGGCAGGTGACACTCCGACCCGCCAGAAACCCCATATCGGCAAGTCGCTGACAGATGTTGTCGCCATCGTGATCGGCGACGAATGCAACGTATGCCCTCTCGTCCACTGAAAGTGACCAGAGTGATCTGCTGTCAGCTGCATCGACTGAATGAGACACGTGAGTCATGCGCACACGTCCCGACTAGACGTGCCGCACCTTAGCTATCTCGTAATAGATATCACCGCCAGGCGCATTGACGACCACTTCATCGCCCTCTGACTTACCTACCAGTGCTCGAGCAATTGGCGAGTTCACGGAAATCATATTGTGCTTTACGTCGGCCTCATCTTCGCCAACGATGCGGTAGGAGACCTCGGCATCGTCGTCGATGTTGATCAAGTCAACAGTGGTACCGAACAGTACACGGCCCGAGTAGGTCAGTGTTTTGACATCAATGACTTGTGCGTTAGACAGTTTGTACTCTAACTCTTTAATGCGCCCTTCAGCGAAGCTTTGCTGCTCCCGTGCAGCATGATACTCAGCGTTTTCCTTGAGATCACCGTGCTCTCGAGCATCTGCAATAGCAGCAACGATGCGCGGACGATCTACCTTTTTGAGGCGTTCGAGCTCCGCGCGCAGAGTCGCCTCTCCAGCGACCGTCATAGGGACTTTATTCATTAGCCAAACTCACATGTAGATCCTGCAACCTACGAACCTGCCCATCAGGCTCTTTTTCCATCGACATACAAATGGCCTCGGCGGCTGCCAAGGTCGTAGTGTAGAACACCTGATGCTGCTCGGCACTTGATCTGATGGAAGCAGAGTCCAAAATCGCCGTACGACCTTCTGTCGTATTGATGATAAGTGACGCTTCATCGTTTTTGATTAAATCCACGATATGCGGGCGCCCCTCAGCAACCTTGTTTACAGAACGAACTGCTAGGCCCGCGGCCTCAAGTGCTTTAGCTGTGCCTTTCGTTGCAGCCAGCGTAAAGCCCGTATCTACCAATCGCTTAGCAACCTCTACCGCAGCGGCTTTATCCGCGTCGCGAACACTAAACAATGCTAGCCCAGACTGCGGCGTGACGTCGCCAGCACCCAGCTGCGCCTTAGCAAAGGCATCGGCGAAGGTAGGTCCCGTGCCCATTACCTCCCCTGTGGACTTCATCTCCGGGCCCAATATCGGATCGATACCGGGAAACTTATTAAAGGGGAGGACAGCCTCCTTCACGCTGAAGTAGTTGGGAACAACTTCAGTTGTAAAGCCTTGAGAACTCAGCGTTTGTCCCGCCATACAGCGCGCCGCTATTTTAGCCAGCGACACGCCAATTGCCTTTGATACAAATGGCACCGTTCGCGATGCGCGCGGGTTAACCTCAATGACATAAATCTGGTCGTCCTGCCAAGCCAGCTGCACGTTCATGAGCCCCTTGACTTCGAGTGCTACCGCCATCGCTTTGACTGTGTCACGCATGGCGTCTTGGACATCCGAAGGCAGACTATAGGGTGGCAGTGAACAGGCCGAGTCACCCGAGTGTATGCCCGCCTGCTCGATATGCTGCATGATCGACCCGATGACCACATGCTCACCGTCCGACACCGCGTCAATATCCACCTCTATCGCCGCGCTCAAAAAGTGGTCCAGCAGTACGGGCGATTCATCCGATACTTTGACGGCATCGCGCATATACCTGAGCAAGTCTTCCTCGCGGTAGACCACTTCCATGGCTCGCCCGCCCAAAACATACGATGGACGAACGACCAAGGGATAACCAATTCCTTGCGCAGCAGCAACCGCTTGATCAACGCTTCTGACCGTTGTGTTGGCAGGCTGCAAGAGATCCAATTTCTGGATCATTTTCTGGAATCGCTCACGGTCTTCGGCGCGATCAATCTGATCAGGAGTGGTACCTATGATCGGAACACCTGCCGCCTCTAGGGCACGGGCCAACTTCAAGGGCGTCTGACCACCGAACTGGACAATGACGCCTTTTGGCTTCTCGAGATCGACTATCTCCAACACATCCTCGAGCGTGACGGGCTCGAAAAATAGGCGATCAGACGTATCGTAATCTGTCGAGACCGTCTCGGGATTGCAGTTCACCATGATGGTCTCGTAACCATCTTCGGCCATTGCTTGAGCCGCATGAACACAGCAGTAATCAAACTCGATGCCTTGACCAATCCGGTTTGGTCCACCACCGAGAACAATGATTTTTTCCCGGTTTGTTGGCGCCGCCTCGCATTCTTCCTCGTAAGTCGAATACATATAAGCAGTTGACGACGCAAACTCGGCAGCGCAGGTATCAACCCGCTTATACACAGGACGCAAACCCAGATCGTGACGATGTGCTCTCACCGAGGCCTCTGTCGCCTCCATAACCGCAGCGATGCGCTTATCAGCAAAACCTTTACGCTTGAGCAGTCGTAACTCTGGGTAGGCAAGGTCAGTCACCGACCTGCCTACCAGCGTCGACTCGAGCCGAATAATGTCTTCAATTTGAGCTAAGAACCATGGGTCTACGCCCGAGTAGCCGTAGATTTCCTCTATCTCCAGTCCGGCCCTAAAGGCATCAGCCAAGCACCAAATACGCTCTGCACCGGGGTGCGTTAGTTGCTTTACTAGCTCGGCGCGCGAATCTGCATCGGTCACCAAGAAACGGGGTTCAAATCCCGCTGAACCGACCTCCAGACCACGTAGCGCTTTCTGAATGGATTCTTGGAATGTACGGCCAATGGCCATCACCTCGCCGACTGATTTCATCTGAGTTGTCAGTCGGGCATCGGCCGTCGCAAACTTCTCAAACGCAAACCGTGGCACTTTAGTCACCACATAATCAATCGCTGGTTCAAACGACGCGGGCGTAACGCCACCGGTAATGTCATTAGCCAACTCATCAAGCGTGTAGCCAACGGCGAGCTTTGCGGCGACTTTTGCAATGGGGAAGCCCGTAGCCTTGGATGCCAGTGCAGAGGAGCGGGATACCCTGGGATTCATTTCGATAACCACGATACGACCCGTGTCAGGGCATTGCCCAAACTGCACGTTCGAACCCCCAGTTTCAACACCGATCTCTCGCAGTACCGCCAGCGACGCGTTTCGCATGAGCTGATATTCTTTATCAGTCAGTGTTTGAGCTGGCGCCACGGTAATAGAGTCGCCCGTGTGTACGCCCATGGCGTCAAGGTTCTCGATGGAACAGACAATGATGCAGTTGTCGTTCTTATCTCGGACAACCTCCATCTCAAACTCTTTCCACCCGATGAGTGATTCATCGATGAGCAGCTCGTTTGTGGGGGACAATTCGAGCCCGCGTTTGCAGATGGTCTCAAACTCGACACGGTTATAGGCGATACCGCCACCAGAGCCACCCATGGTAAATGACGGACGGATGATGCAAGGGAAGCCTACAGTCTCCAAAACACCAAAGGCCTCCTCGAGACTATGTGCAATTTCGGCTCTGGGCGTCTCCAAGCCAATCTTCTTCATCGCGATGTCAAACTTTTCGCGATCCTCCGCCTTATCAATTGCTTCTTGCGTCGCGCCGATCATCTCGACGCTGTATTTCGCCAGTACTCCCTCGGCATCAAGCTTGAGCGCACAGTTCAACGCTGTCTGCCCGCCCATTGTGGGCAGTAAAGCGCAGGGGCGCTCCTTTTCAATAATCTTGGCAACGGTGCGCCATTCAACCGGCTCGATATAGGTCGCATCTGCCATAGCTGGATCGGTCATAATCGTTGCAGGGTTAGAATTCACCAAAATGACGCGGTAACCCTCTTCACGCAACGCCTTGCACGCCTGGGCACCTGAATAGTCGAATTCGCAGGCCTGACCAATGACAATAGGACCTGCACCCAAAATCAAAATACTGTCGATGTCGGATCGTCTTGGCATTATGCGGCTCCTCCTTGAGCATTAGACTTCGTCATCGCATCAATGAAGGCGTCAAACAAATAGGTCGCGTCATGGGGGCCGGGACTGGCCTCAGGATGCCCTTGAAAGCTGTAAGCCGGCACGTCCGTCCGACATATACCCTGAACAGTGCCATCGAACAGCGATCGATGCGTCACTGAGAGATGTGCGGGTAAATCAGTATCAGACACAGTAAAGCCGTGATTTTGACTCGTCACCATTACCGTTTTATTCGTAAGGTCTTGCACCGGATGGTTGGCTCCATGGTGTCCATGGCTCATCTTTTGCGTTTTTGCACCGCTGGCTAGAGCCAAAATCTGATGGCCAAGACAAATACCAAAGAGCGGCACCCCAGCCGTCATAATGCGCTGAGCTAGATCGATCGCATAACGGCAGGGCTCAGGATCGCCCGGCCCATTGGAGAAGAAAACACCATCGGGCGATTGCGCTGCAACCTCATCGAACGTGCTTTGCGCGGGCATCACAGTGACTCGGCAGCCCAGATCAACAAGAATTCGAAGGATATTTCGCTTTACACCAAAATCGAGCGCTACCACATGGAATCGTGCTGGTGGCGCCTTAGGGGAAGTGACACCCAACTGCCAAGATGGCTCCGTCCACTCGTAACTCGATTCAGTTGTGACGACCTTTGCTAAATCCATGCCCTTCAATCCGGGGAACGCCTGCGCCTCGGATATGGCGAGCGCCTCATCAGCCAGGTCGCCAGTCAGAATACAGCCTGCCTGAGCACCCTTTTCGCGAATAATCCGGGTTAATTTGCGCGTATCAATATCGGCAATACAGACCGTGCCATTCTCCTCAAGATAATCTGCCAGACTCTGCTCAGACCGAAAATTTGAGGCTACCAAGGGCAAATCTCTGATAACCAGCCCGGCCGCATGCACGGCGGCTGACTCCGCATCAGCGGCATTGGTACCCGTATTACCGATATGAGGATAGGTAAGCGTTACGATCTGCTGTGCATATGACGGATCTGTCAAAATCTCCTGATAACCCGTCATAGCCGTATTGAATACGACCTCTCCCACAGTTTTTCCTTGCGCACCGACAGAACGGCCGCGAAAAACTGTGCCGTCTGCAAGCGCTAAGACAGCAGGCTTATCCACTCAATATCCTCCAGAGAGTTGTTGTTCCAGCGCAGTAGAAGCCTCTCTTCGCTTCACTATTCGTCAACCGCCTTGGCACCAGATATGTTATTCTGTCGCGCGCACGGCGAAGCGCCGGAATGACTTAAAAGTCGCCGACCAATTCATCAATGCGCTAAGGCTCAATTGTACGGTTACGAACGTTTAGTGTCCATGAAAAAGCACTACGCATCTGTACGAGTGACCATCAACCTACTTCAGTCCGGTGAGGCCGAGTCATGAATAATGCGTTAACACAAACGGCAGCAATTACGGGTGCTGGCGACGGCATAGGGCGAGCGCTGGCCATTAACCTGAATAATAGGGGCGTTACGCTATACCTCTGCGACATCGATCAAGCACGCTTAGATGCAACGCTCGCGATGTGTGACACCAGTCGGGCAATGGTCAACGCAGCAATCGTCGACTGCGGCAACCAAACGCAGATTGAAGCCTGGGCAGCCGCGATCATAGCGGATACTACGAGCCTTGATTTCCTATTCAATAATGCAGGTGTGGCCTACAGTGCCGAATTTCGAGACGCGTCGCTCGACAACTTCGAATGGTTAATGAACATTAACTATTGGGGTGTCGTGTGGTCCACCAAAGCACTCCTGCCGCTGCTGGAGGCGTCGCCTGCTGGGCATTTGGTCAATATTTCCTCCATCTTCGGTATGGTCGGCATCCCGACACAAAGCGCGTACAACAGCGCCAAATTTGCGGTGAGAGGGTTCACCGAGTCGCTGCAGGCCGAGTACCGAGGAACGTCGCTATCGGTAACTTGCGTCCACCCTGGCGGCATTGCTACGAATATCGCATTGCGGGCTCGGACCGATGGCGAGGCGCAGGGGGCAACCGCTGAAGAGCGAGATCAATCGTTTAAGCAAATCGCTAAAACATCCCCCGAGAAAGCCGCTCGAGTCATTATGCGGGGCACGCTTGCGCAGCGTAGACGGGTATTCATTGGCTGGGATGCGTGGTTTTTGCATACCGTGACCAAGTTTATGCCAACCTCATACCATCGCATTATTTCGTGGATAGGACCAAAAAACGATGACGTCGGCTGATGCCGCGTCGCCTGCTGCGCCGACAAAGCTCAACCGATCATCCTTCTTCATTCTGATTGCCGGGCTACTGGCTAACGCCATAGGCCAGGCGTTCATCTTTGCGATACTGCCCCCCTTGGGACGAGAAGTTGCACTGAGCGAGGTGCAGACGACCTCCATCATCTCAACATCGGCCCTAGTCTTTACCTTCCTCTCGCCTTGGTGGGGTCGAAAATCGGACCAGATAGGGCGCAAGATCGTCATTGTAATTGGCTTGACGGGGTATGCCGCAGGCACGGTCCTGTTCGCTGTCGTATTCGCACTGGGTATGAAGGGCATCCTGACGGGCTGGGGGCTTTATTTCACAGCTCTCATTTGTCGCTGCCTGCAGTCCTCGCTGATGGCCGCCACCAGCCCAGGCGTGACCGCTTATGCCGCCGACCACAGTTCGAGGGCGTTTAGAACTCGCACTCTCGCGCGAATAGGCACGGCTAACAGTCTCGGCTTAATTATCGGACCGGTGCTCGCGGGTTTACTGGCCGGATTTGGGCTTCTCGCACCGCTCTACATCGCGGCGTTATTTACATTCGTAGCCGTTTTCGTTGTGTGGCGGTACCTTCCTGAAGGTTACAGTCCCGATACCCCCCGAAAACGCACGCCGAGGCTCTCCTTTTTGGATGTCCGATTAAGAGTTTACTTATTAAGCGCTATCGGCATCTTTACGGGCTTTTCCGCCATTCAGCAAACTCTGGGATTCCGCATTCAAGACAGTCTGTCGCTCAATGGTGTTGAGACGGCTCAGTACACGGGCGCCGCGCTCATGGTATCGGCTTTTTTCACGCTAGCGCTACAGCTATCCGTTGCACAGCGCTATGCAGGTCCCGCGCTCAACTTGGTCCGCATGGGGCTAGTTGCAAACTTGGTAGCCGCTGTTGTGATCACTCTTTCGCAAGATCTTACCGGTCTGCTGGTTGGCATGGCCTTTATGGGGGCGGGACTTGGATTATTGGGTCCGGCCATTGCCGCAGGTGCATCATTGGCGGTCACTCGGGATGAACAAGGTGGCGCCGCAGGCCTGATTACAGCCTGCCCGGCTGCTGGCTTCGTCGTGGGCCCCATTTTGGGCGGCGCACTCTATCAGGTCAGTCCATCGTATCCGCCACTTTTTGCCGGGATCATTACAGCGCTAGTGCTCGCTTACGCCTTGAAATCGCGGCCGATCATCGTCTCAGACGAGGATTAGTTCAGGGCTTCGATGGCGGCCCGAATACCCAATGGTATAGAGGCGGACCGATTTGCCTCGCGATCGACGAAGGCGTGCGTGAATCGTCCAGTGACACTGCTAGCCGAAGCACCTTGTGCAAATACCCCTATTTCCCAAGTGACGGATTTATCTCCAAGACGACTGACCCGCAGGCCCAGCTCCAGCCCCTGAGGATAGGCGAGGGGCGAAAAGTAGTCCGCTGAAGAGCTGACGACATAACCCACCACCGTATCGACACCGGGACGCATGCCGCCCTCTTCGATTAAAAACCGGTTCACCACAGAATCAAAAAATGCGTAGTAAGCAACGTTGTTAATGTGTCCGTAGATATCGTTATCGGCCCATCGACTGTGCAGCGGATAAAATACCGAAAACTGTTCCCGAGGGGCAGGTGCCGCCCTATCTGTCATGCCCAACCGCTCCAGGCCTCACGATACAACTGCAGCGCTATCACTTCATTTACCTCTCTCGGATTGTTGACCAATAAGCGCTGCTGGAACATGGCATCACTCGCCAGCATGGGTAGATCCGATTCCGGAATATCTGCCTGCGCGAGCGTAGCGGGCAGACCACTTTCGTCGATGAGCCTCTGAAACCAAGCAATGAGTCCCGCAGGGGATGGCTCTGCGCCTGGAAGAACCGTCGCCAATTCGGTGTATAGATCGGGACATGCCTCGGCATTGAACTTGAGCACGGGGGGCAACATCAACGAATTACTCAATCCGTGAGGTATGTGGTAATGACCACCCACCGGGTAAGCCAGCGCATGGACAGCGCCCACGGGCGCATTAGCAAACGCCTGCCCAGCAAACATGGATCCTAAGAGCATTGCCTCTCGCGCAGCCTCATCCTGTGGGGAATGCAGAACAGTTCGAATATTTTCAGACAACAGTTTTAGTGCCCGCAGTGCCAACATGTCTGAGATGGGATTCTTTTTGATCTTTGACGTATAAGCTTCGATCGCATGCACCATGGCATCGATGCCTGTCATCGCAGTGATACCTCTCGGAAGCCCCATCGTTAGAGATGCGTCTAGTATGGCGACGTCGGGCAGCAAGACTGGTGAGCTCACACCTGCTTTTGTGGTCTCGCCGGTGGTAATAATAGCTACCGGTGTTACCTCAGAACCGGTGCCAGCGGTTGTAGGCACCAAAAAGAGTGGAAGCCGGGGACCTGAGACCATCCCAACTCCGTAGATATCCGGCAGCGACTGATTACCCCCAGCGAGCACTGATACCACTTTCGCCACATCCATCGAGCTGCCACCGCCAACGGCGATCACAGAGTCACAGGTCCCCGCACTAAAAGCCTTTAAGCAATCACCAACCACTCGCTCGGACGGATCCGGCTCGATACCATCAAAAACGCTGATACTCTCACAGGCATCTCGCAGGTGATTAATCGCGGGTGTGACGACCCCCAGCTCAATCAGAACCGCATCTGTCACAAACAAAGGCCTCGATAAGCCGCGTTCTGACAGGAGATTAGATAACTGTAAAACCGCGCCCGACTGAACGAGCGTTGTCTTCACGGATTGGAAGGAAAAGCCATTCATGACCTAAAAGGTAAAAATCACCTTGCCTTTGGCGCGCCGCTCCATCATTGCGGCGTAACCGGCTTCGTAGTCTTGAATGGGGAACACATCTGTAACCACAGGATTCAGCTTGCCCTCACTGAAGAGCCCCCAAAGTTCCTCAACATTTTTCTGCTGCTCCGCTGGCTCCTCACCCAAGAATCGTCCCCAGAACACGCCCATGATTGAGCACCCCTTTAACAGTGTCAGATTGAGCGGAATACTGGGAATGGGACCTGAAGCAAAGCCAATCACGAGATAGCGACCGTTCCAAGCCATACTGCGCACTGCAGGCTCGGCGAAATCGCCTCCTACCGGATCATAAACGACATCAACGCCCTTCCCACCGGTAATTTCCTTAACGCGATCTTTCAACGACTCAGTGCTGTAATTGATCAACTCGTCAGCGCCTAATTGTTTACACAGCGCGAGCTTCTCGTCGGAACTCGCCGCGGCAATCACGCGAGCACCCATAACCTTACCGAGTTCAACTGCTGTGCTGCCGACACCACCGGCAGCCCCCATGACAAGCATGGTCTCGCCGGCCTTCAGCTGACCCCGCTGCTTCAGGGCATAATAGGAGGTAAAATAAGTCATCCCCACCCCAGCGGCAGCCGTGAAGTCGATACCATCTGGCTTGGGTAGCAAGGCGTTTTCATTTACCACAGCCTCGCTCGCAAATCCGCCGACACCGCCGAGCTGTATGACGCTGTCACCCACGGACCAGCGTGTCACTGCCGACCCTACCTCAGTGACCACACCAGCCGATTCTCCGCCCGGGACAAAGGGCATTGGCGGCTGCATCTGATATTTACCCTGAATGATCAGCACGTCGGGAAAGTTTAGCCCTGCTGCCTTTACGTCCATTCGAACATCGTTTGGCCCAAGCTGCGGCGTTTCCCAGTCATGGACTAAACTGAGCTTATCCGGAAGCCCGTGTTCGCTACATACAACCGCCGTCGCCATCTTAATAAACCTCGAACAGACCGGCTGCGCCCATACCACCGCCCACGCACATAGTGATGACCACGTACTTCACACCACGACGCTTTCCTTCAATGAGTGCGTGTCCAATCATGCGCGAACCGCTCATGCCGTAAGGGTGACCAATCGCTATAGCGCCACCGTCCACGTTGAGCTTATCGTTGTCGATACCCAGGGTGTCGCGACAGTGAATCACCTGCACTGCAAATGCCTCATTAAGCTCCCACAGGCCAATGTCATTTACCGTCAGCCCGTGCTGCTTGAGTAGCTTTGGCACAGCAAAGACGGGACCAATACCCATTTCATCGGGCTCACAACCCGCTACCGCCATGCCTCGGTAAGCGCCAAGCGGCTCTAGGCCGAGCGATGTTGCCATGTCACTGCTCATCACTACTTGGGCAGAAGCACCGTCAGACAGCTGTGATGCGTTACCTGCAGTGATTGTTCCGCCCTCGATTACAGTGCGCAAACCCTTCACACCCTCAAGCGTTGACGGACGAACACCCTCGTCCGCTGTCACAGTACCTTCCGCGGTAGACTGCTCGCCAGTCTCCTTGTTGTAGACAATGCGGTCACAGGTAACGGGTACAAGCTCAGCGTCGTAACGGCCCGCTGCGTAAGCGGCAGCCGTTCTCTCTTGAGACTCAAATCCGTACTCGTCCATGGCGTCACGAGAGACACCGTAGCGTGCTGCAACAACTTCAGCCGTTTGCAACATGGGCATGTAAATATCCTTCTGCATGGCAACTAGCTCGTTATCAACCAAGCGATGACCATTCATATGTTCATTCTGAACCAGCGAGATGGAGTCGAGTCCACCGCCGACAACGACATCCATACCGTCATACATGACTTGCTTTGCCGCTGTTGCAACCGCCATTAGACCTGATGAACACTGACGATCAATGGTCATGCCCGAGACTGTGACAGGCAAGCCTGCACGCAGAGCCGCGTTTCGACCAATATTCATGCCAGAGGTGCCCTGTGTGAGCGCGGCACCCATGATGCAGTCCTCTACGCGATCACCCTCAATACCCGCTCGCTCAACTGCAGCGCGAATCGCATGAGCACCCATGGTTGGTGCCTGTAAATTATTAAAGCCACCGCGGTAAGCTTTGCCAATCGGTGTCCGTGCTGTTGATACGATTACTGCTTCTTTCATTTTTCTTCTCCCTGTGCTCCTAAAGAGCCTCTCAGCGATGTAAGTAGTGTATGTGAGTTAGCTTAGCGCCAGATCTCTATTACTCGAGTGATATTCCCTTGGCCTGAGCCGCCTTCCCAAGGAACTTGAAGGTTTGTTCAAAACCAGCCTGCAGTTGCTTTGGCTCGCTATTGGCAATAGCGTCCCAGTTCTCAGCGATTGCCTCTGGTGTTTGATCAGCATCGTCTAGATAAATGCCATCAGTCTCAACAATTTTCGCGACCGCATAACCGCCGGCGCCAGCCGCTAAAATTGTACGCGTCGGCGCATCTTTAGAGACTAAATACAGAACAGCCGGTGTAACCGTCTCAGGCGTCATCAGGTCAAACGCCTTTTCAGGGATAAGACCCTCGGTCATACGTGTTCCCGCAGTCGGCGCCAGCGCATTGATCTTAACGTCGTTCTTGGCTCCCTCTTGCGCGAGTGTGTTCATCATTCCAATGACACCCATTTTTGCAGCGCCATAATTCGTTTGCCCGAAATTCCCGTACAAACCACTGGATGATGTGGTGACCACAATTCGACCATAGTTTTGCTCACGCATGATGTCCCAGACCGCCTTGGTGCAGTTAACGCTGCCCATAAGGTGCACATCAACAACCAATTTAAAGTCCTCGAGTGAGCCCTTTCCGAAACTCTTGTCGCGAAGAATTCCGGCGTTATTAATCAGAATATCGATTCGCCCCCAGCGCTCCATGGTCTTTGCAACCATATCCTGCACGTCTTCGAAATTCGCGACATTGGCGCCGTGAGCCATTGCTTCACCCCCGGCAGCTTCAATCTCGGCAACTACGGCCTGTGAGGCGCTGCTGCCACCCCCGCTACCGTCAACTGTCCCGCCGAGGTCATTGACCACTACCTTCGCACCCCTAGCCGCCAACTGCAGTGCATGACTGCGGCCCAGCCCATTACCTGCCCCTGTCACAATAGCTACTTGGCCGTCATAACGAATTGTCATTCTTTATTCCTTCCTAATCTGGCTGATCATCAGCCAATAAATTGCATGCCTAGCCACTCGGCATACAAAGCCGGTGTCTCCTCGCCCTCGATTTCAACCGTAACACCTGTCTTTACCAGGAATCGGTTAGCGTCTTTACGATCAACGCTTAAGATCTCGGTATGAGCTCGGATGCGCTTACCTGCGCGGACAGGCGCTAAAAATCGGAGCTTATCGATGCCATAGTTGACGCCCATCACCACGCCTTTAACGCCAATAGAGTTCTCCGAACTCAGCTTGGTCAGCAGTGACAGGGTTAAGAATCCATGCGCTATGGTCCCGCCAAACGGCGTTTTCGCCGCAGCCTCAGCATCGATGTGGATAAACTGATGGTCCTCGGTGCAATCGGCAAAAGTATTGATGCGGTCTTGCTCGACGGTCATCCAATCGCTGGCCGGTAACTTTGTACCGACCATTCCCGTCATATCATCGGGTTCAACCCATTGTGTAGGCATGTTTTAACTCCCTTATTCTTATCCGTCGCGAAACGTTGCACCTGATTCCTCAACCATGGTGTATCCCTTGAGCTCATGCCGTCCGACCACCATGCGGTGAACCGCATCAGGACCATCAGCCAGTCGCAACGTGCGCTGTCCAGCCCACATACTCGCCAGCGGTGTGTCGTTGGATACGCCAATACCACCGTGCATTTGAATCGCATCGTCAATCACTTTGAGCGCCATGTTAGGTACGACTGTTTTAATCATCGAAATCCAAATCCGCGCTTCTTTCGGATCAGTCGTATCCATCATCCATGCCGTCTTCAACGTCAGCAGGCGAGCCTGCTCGATATTCATCCGCGCGTCGGCAATGATATCGATATTGCCGCCAAGCTTGGCCAGCGGTCGTCCAAAGGCCGTTCGAGTGGTTGCCCGTGTGCACAGTAAATCCAACGCTTTTTCCGCAGCACCGATCGAGCGCATACAGTGGTGAATGCGACCCGGACCAAGACGCCCTTGTGAGATCTCAAAGCCGCGTCCTGGGCCGAGGATGATGTTATCTTTTGGAACACGGACGCTATTTAACTTGACGCGCATGTGGCCGTGAGGTGCATCCACGTTGTTAAAGACGGTCAGGGGTCGCACAATCTCAACACCCTCCGCGTCCATTGGCACTAAGATCTGCGACTGCTGCAAATGCTTAGGCGCGTCGAAGTCAGTCTTCACCATACAGATCATGACTTTGCACCGGGGGTCACCCGCACCACTCGTCCAGTGCTTTTCGCCATTAATGACCCACTCATCACCCTCTAGAACCGCACTTGTGCAAATGTTGGTCGCATCAGATGACGCCACATCAGGCTCGGTCATCCCAAAGCATGATCGAATCTCACCATTCATCAGAGGCTCTAACCACTGCTTTTTCTGCGCTTCGGTCCCGTACTTATGAATCACTTCCATATTGCCGGTGTCAGGGGCGCTGCAGTTGAATACCTCGGCACCAATGTACGAACGGCCCATTTCTTCAGCGAGGTAGGCGTATTCGACCGTGTTTAAACCGGAACCCTTTTTATCCGTTAGGAAAAAGTTCCACAGGCCTTGTGAGCGCGCCTTCGACTTCAAACTCTCTAAAATCTCTGTCTGACGCTCAGTAAATTCCCAAGGTGACCCCTCCTCAATCCCTGCCTTGTACTCGCCCTCAAGAGGCAGCACTTCCTCAGTGATAAAATTCTTAACGCTTTCTAAAATCGGCGCGACTTTTTCTGAGACACCTAAGTCCATAACCTACCCCTTTTTTGACGTTATCTTCGACTCTATGATTTTTTCTACATCCCACAAGCACGCTGATGCCTGAGCGATGTGTGACCGGGATTTGAACATACAGTATGTTTTTTTGACCCACAAGAATGTTTTCAATTGAGCCTCTGAATGCAACCTATGTATAGCTGGCCGACCTGATTAGTCTGCAGACTAAACCGTCGTCAGACAGCAACTTACAGTTGGTCGCGGTCGCTCCAAGAATCCCGACAATGCCTGTTATGCATCAAGGGTGTAACACTATGACAGGGCTGTGGAGGGTGCCACTGCGAAATTTATAGCGTATTCTTTACGAATCGTTATCCCTGAGAAAACTGTCAAGCAGGTCCATGCTCGTCGCCAGCGAGGGTGATGTCAGCAAAAGGCCGTCTATTGGCGCGAGATCGCGCATCGAAAATGAAAGGATTTACTTGTGAATGTCCGCCCTTTTCACCTAGCCCTACCCACTCGAGATCTTGAAAAAACACGTCAGTTTTATTGCGACATACTAGGCTGTGAAACAGGAAGAGAAACTCAGGACTGGATCGATTTAAATTTATTCGGGCACCAGCTCGTCTTCCACGTCTCCGGCGGCGAACCACTAACTACAACGCACAACGCAGTTGACGCACATAGTGTCCCAATACCCCACTTTGGTGTAGTGCTTACACCCGATGAGCATCGCGCATTTAGCCAACGAATTACGGGTAAGGTGCAAATGATTATCGAGCCCGCCGTGCGCTTTGAGGGTACCACCGGCGAGCAACGAACACTTTTCTTTGAAGACCCCAACGGCTACGCGCTAGAGTTCAAAAGCTTTGCAAATGATAACGACCTCTTTGCGCCCTTCGACCCTTAGCCACTGTAAATAGCCACTGTGAACCAATCGCTCGGGCGTGGATCTGATTCATACTGAGTCGTCACTACCGAGGTGGTCGTGTCTGACTATTAACATCTGGCTATTAACACCTAGCTATTCGTATTTAGCGTCATGGTAAACATTCTGGACGTCTTCACACTTATTGAGCAAGTCAAGTAGCTTTTCGAATTGCTCGACATCCTCTCCCGAAATCACTGTCTCGCCCTTGGGTACAAACTGTATTTCCTCCACCTCAAAGTCGATATCAGCGTACTCAGCCGTCAGCGCAGTGCGCGCCTTCGCAAACTCCGTGTTAGGTGCAATAACTGTGACCATATCTGCATCTGACTCAACTTCGAGAACATCAACGTCAGCCATGATCAAGCAGTCGAGCACCCCTTCCTCATCACCCTTGAAGACAAAGACTGCGGCGTGCTCAAACATATGAGCGACGGTTCCTGGCGTGCCCATTTTGCCTTTGCCCTTCGTAAAGGCTGGACGCACCTCACCGATGGTTCGGTTCGCATTGTCTGTCAGACAGTCAACCAGCAACATCGTACCGCCGGGACCAAACCCCTCATAACGCGCGGTCTGAAAATCCTCTCCGATACCTGAATCAGCCTTGTCTATTGCCTTTTCAATGACATGAGAAGGCACCTGATCTTTCTTGGCACGATCAATAAGAGAGCGCAACGTAAGGTTAGCCGAGGGGTCGGTACCGCCCCCTTTTGCCGCCATATAAATTTCACGACTGTACCGCGAGTAAACCGCTGTTTTCGCAGCTGCTGTTTTCGCCATCGACTCTTTACGATTTTGATAGGCGCGCCCCATGCCTAGCTCCCAAGAAGTAACTTGCGGCTTAGTTTAAACTAGAAGCGACCTCCATGCGGGGGATTACAGTCAATACGCCTGTTTTTCAGGGCTGCCCACTTCACGCTAGACTGGCGCGGTCGACACCAACAAGCATAGGCACGCTCGAACATCATGCGCTCGAAAAGACAACATATCGGCCCCGGTGCGATGATTGCTGCGGCCTTTATCGGTCCCGGCACCGTAACAACCGCAACGCTTGCCGGGGGGAACTTTGGCTTTACATTGTTGTGGGCGATTGCCTTTTCCGTCCTTGCGACCCTCATCTTGCAAGAGATGACCGCACGATTGGGTGTCGTTGGAAAGCGCGGCTTGGGCGAAGCTATCGCACAAAAAACCCGCGGTAGGTTGCTCTATTGGCCGATGACACTGCTAGTCATCGCCGCTGTTTTTATTGGTAATGCCGCCTACGAGGCCGGCAACATTACCGGAGCAATAATCGGACTACCCCGATGGTATTTGGGCGACGTTAACCTGTGGGCCGTGGGCATCGGTTTCATTGCCTTTATGGTATTGAGCACGGGCCGTACGCCGTTGATAGAGCGGGTGCTTGTACTCCTGGTGGCCGGAATGGCCGCTGTGTTCCTCTGCACCGCCATTATCACTCAACCGTCGATCGCGGGTATCGCCAGCGGGCTACTGACACCCAGCATCCCCGAAAATGCCGCCATGTTAGTCGTCGGTCTCATTGGCACCACCGTCGTACCCTATAATTTATTTTTGCACGCATCCGCCGTGAAAAACCATGCCATATCCGGCATGACGCTCAAAGAGGCCCGGCAGGATATTGCTCTCTCTGTGGTTGGTGGGGGCTTAATTACCCTCTGTATTGTCATCACGGCAGCCGCGTCATTACACGGAACGGGCAAACCAATAACATCGCTATCACAGATTGCGCCTACCCTTGAGCCATTAATGGGCGCCGCCGCCGCAGCGGTATTGACCGTTGGCTTTTTTGCTGCGGGGCTATCCTCCGCCATCACCGCGCCCCTGGCAGCAGCGTACGCGGTCACTGAAATACTCGCACTTAATGAGCAGCGACGAGAACAGGTTTTTCGGTGGACTTGGCTATTGGTTCTTGGGGTCGGTGTCCTCTTTGCTAGTTTCAGCCTAAAACCTCTCCAGCTCATTTTGTTTGCGCAGGTTGCCAATGGTCTACTGCTTCCGGTCTGTGCGGCGTTCATACTGTGGATAGCGAATGACCGTAGCATGCTGCAACGACACACCAACACGGGACTTCAAAATCTGTCAGGCGTTTTCGTTATCGCGATCACGCTTATTTTGGGCGCACGTAGTCTGAGCCTTGCTGCGGGGTGGCTGTAATATGCCTCTCTTGGTTGATTTGAATTGCGATCTGGGTGAGGGGTTGACCGGTGATAGCGCTGAGCGTGATCGCGAATTAATGTCCCACATCAGTAGCTGCTCGATTGCTTGTGGTGGTCATGCGGGCTCGGCAGACAGCATGCAGTGGACCGTCGATGCAGCTCTTCAGGCGCAGCTCCGGCTTGGCGCCCACCCCTCTTACCCAGATCGAGCACAGTTCGGTAGAGTGTCGATACCGATGCCGCTACCAGCACTGTGTGCATCGATAACCGAACAGGTGGTCGCACTCACTGAGATTATCGAAGTCGCAGGCGGCAAACTTCGCTTCGTTAAACCTCACGGCGCTTTGTACAACGACATGGCCCAGGACAGCTCGCTCGCGAGCGCCGTACTGCAAACCATAAAAGCGATAGATCCCTCGCTCAGTGTCATGGGTCTGGCCGGGAGTCTTGTTGGCAACCTCAGTCAAGACCTGGGCGTAGGCTTCATTGGTGAGGCATTTGCCGACCGGCGCTATCTCAACAATGGTCACCTGGCACCTCGCTCTGAAGTGGGCGCTGTTATCCATGATTCAGCTGAGGCCGTTGAGCAAATTATCTCGATCGTCCAACGCAGCGAAATCACCTCCATTACTGGGCGCTTGTTATCACTACATGCCGACACCATATGCGTCCACGGTGATACCCCCGGGGCTCTCTCACACTTAGAGCATATCTCTGCTGCTCTGAAAGACGCTGGCTTTACCGTTTGTGCACCGCAATGATTAAGACCGATTTTCACGCAGTTATCAGGCCTTTTGGTGAAGTGGGATCCTTGGTCGACATAAGCGCGCCAACTATGGATGAAGCATGCCACACAGTGATGGCGCTAAATAAAATGCTCTTAGCTCGCCGCCTATCAGCCATTGTCAGCACCACACCCAGCTACAGCAGCCTTCTCGTCTGTTTCAATCCTAGCCTTTTAGGCCGCGCAGCGTTGCACGACCTATTGCAGCAACTACTTAATGACCTAGAGCAGATCGACCAGCCCCGGGGTGTGACCTGGGAAATCCCCGCCTGCTTTGGCGGCAGATATGCGCCAGATCGTAAACAGCTTGAGGTTGCATTATCGACCCAATGGGATGTCATTGTGCACCGCTTTTGCTCTATCGAGTTCACGGTGCGAGCCATAGGTTTTGTGCCAGGGTTCACCTATCTCGGAGGGCTACCACCAGACCTCCACTGCACACGAATGATGACACCGCGAGCGCGAGTCCCGGCATCGTCAATAGCCATTGCCGGCAACCAAGCAGGTATATACCCCTTCGATTCACCGGGTGGCTGGCGGATTTTAGGGCGTCTGCCCTTCGCTGTTTTTGACACAGCGGACGAGCCACCTGCTATCTTTTCACCGGGTGATCAACTCCGCTTCAAACCCGTCGATGAGACTGAGTTTGCATCACTTGCCGAACAGCCCCGCGAGAACGTCATTTCTGTGTCAGTGGCTGGTCAGTGAAGCTTGAGTTCTTAACCAGCGGGCTCAGGACGACCACACAGGACTCGGGGAGGCCTGGCTTCACCCATATTGGTGTGCCCGTGGGTGGCGCACTAGACCAAGCTGCCCTGCACTACGCCAACCGCTTAGTGGGCAACCCTATCTACTCTCCGGTACTTGAAATCACATTGACAGGACCGCGAATCAAATGCCTCGAATCGGGCCAGGTCGCGTCCGCCGGCGGCGACTTTAAATTGGTAGTTAATGGACAAGCAAGAGCTCCGAATACCGCCATCACGTTAGAGGCCGGCGACGAGTTGTCATTTGAGCCCTCATCTGCGGGCTGTCGGACTTTCCTTGCCGTTGCCGGAAACTGGTGTGTAAAGCGATGGCTGGGTAGCGCGAGTGCCTTGAGAGTGGGTAGTCACGAGCTATTACCCGAGGCAGTTTGGTACAAGGGCAACGTACTCGAAACTTACGCGTTTAACGTCACACCCTGGCCATCGCCGTTATTGCCACCGCCGCGCGCTCGCAGATCAATCCTTGCATATCGAGGACCGGAGTATCATCTGTTAGACCCCACATCGATAGCGGAGCTATTCGGAAAATCCATCACTGTGGTCGATCCGTCGAATCGCATGGCACTGCGAACTGATGCTCGGCTTAATCTAACAAGCGAAAAATCGGAGTCCGAGATGGTGTCATCGGGTGTCCAACCGGGTACCGTTCAAGTAACCCATGACGGGCAAGCCATCGTCTTAATGAGAGACGGCCAAACGATTGGTGGCTACCCTCGCGTACTGCAATGCACGGTCAGTTCCCTAGACCATCTAGCACAACTGCGAGTGGGTGATGCGTTTGCCTTTGTGTTAATCGATGGCTAATCGGCGATATTAACTCGCAGGAATGATATTGATGGGTGATGACCACGCCCGCTCTTGAAGCGTTTTTGCAAGATCCGGTCGCGGCTCAAAACCCGCTCGGATAGCATCCCATGTCGACCATCGACAGGTCGGATTCTCAATGGCCCGCGCGTAATAAAACGCTCGTGCTGAGGCGTCAAAGTCAGGATCGGACCAAACCGTTGAGAGTTGCGCATCACCTGTTTCAGCGTTAATGCTGCAGTCCTTTATGTCGACCCGCGCGCCATTATCAGGGCATCGCTGTGTATCAGTGTCGACGGGCGCACCGCCCGCACAAGCGACATCGATGACCTGTTCATGGGTCATGCCTGTCGCATCGACCCAGCCTTTGATCACTTGCAGTCGCTGAAGTGGCGCACTCGATGGGTCGGCCGAGGCCATAAGTAAAAACACAGGAGGTCGACCATCGGTCTCATCCAGCTCGATATCATCGCCCATCGTCACACCGCTGGCATAGGCCTGCTGGATGCCATCTGCAGACGACAACATGGCCTCATCAAGATCGGCGCCAGCGAAGAACCGAATTTGTATCCGAGGACCCGAGGTGGCGAATACCTCCTTACGCCTGAACGCTGCGTAAAGCGAGTCTCGGGTATTTTCTCCAGCCCAGGCGGCTGCAAGACCCGATGCGCCGAAGGTGGGAATAGCCCCATTGATATATACCTTGCCATCGATCTTCGAATAGCCCGCGCCGCCCCTTGGCGAGGGATTTGTGACAGCCAGTACGCTACTACCCCAATAAAAGGCCTGAGCGTCGAGCCCTGTGTAGGGTACTGAACCCCGCTGCCGAGCTTCGCTTGATAACAAACCCAGCTTTGACACAAAGGCATCTTCTTCAATCGCGGCTGCAGCCGTATGTGTATCACTGGAGCCAATGAAACCGAATTTGTAAGGATTAATTCCATCGGCTTGTTCGAGTGCCAGACCGTTCAACAGCGCCTCCCTGACGTAGGAGCCGTTCACTGCACTCAAGGCATTGGTTGCCACTCGGTAAGGCATGATTTCAAAGCCCGCAAATTCGTCGCGGGTAGACAGTAGCGGGTGCGTCTCCGACGTACCTTTTACCTGAGTGATTTCAACGACAGGTTCGTTTCGCATCCGCTGGGTCGCATAGTCGTCGCTCAACGGGTTACCCGCCCAGTCCTCGAGCTTGAACATCTGACCATTCGACCCATTCGAGTTGTGCGGAATCGATAAACTTTCGACACCCAAGGCTCGCAGTTCATCCATCCAATCCCAGAGATCCTCAGGATTGACAGAATGAAACCGCGAAAAGGGTTCTCGTGGTAAACGGTCACTACCTTTAAAAATCACGTTGCGATGGAGATTACCCATATCCAGTGTCGACGCGGTGTATTCATAGGCAACGAAGGTCGTGAACTTCCCCGGATCATTGTGTTCATCGGCTGCATCAATGATGTCTTCCCAAGCCGAGCGGATGACCCCTAACACCTCATCTCGATCAATAGTACCGGCTCTTATGCCCGAGACCGCACTGGGTAAAAACTCTGCAAAGGTACCCAGTCGACGAATAACACTAAAAAAATCGGTATCGTAGTTATCAGAGTCATTGAGCCCGTGATACGGGGCAGCGAAGTCGGTCTTTGAAAACGCCGTTATCGTCTCCGCGGACGCCTTCGCCAATCCAAGAAACATGGCGTGGTCGGTCACGGCATAGAAATCGAGCGGTCGGGACAATTGCATATCGAAGCCGCCAGGGTTACTGATGGCCTCTCCTTTGGCAAAGCGGTAGGCATCGTAAGGTGTTGCCTGAGTCCCCATCGCATAGCCATCAAATGAATATTCCGTGTGGACGTGCAAGTCACCAAAAAAAGCGGTGCGCTCCCCGGGGAGCGGCGTCTCAGTCTCTGCTGACAGGTCGCCGACTAACGCGCCACGCTCCAGTAGCGCAGTATCGCTATCAAAAACGCTAGCCGACCAATTACCCTCTGGATCTTGCTCGATCAATAATCGGTCAATATTTAAGGTACTTTCTATAACGTCCGGGTTGTTGTGCACATCAGCCATCGTGCTGAAAGCCTCGCTCGACTGCTCCACCGTCTCGGAGCAAGCGCTCAACAGACCTGCGGACACGGCTATCGCCAGTCTTACGCAGCACTGAACATTTGAGGACATCGTCACAGCTCACCACCCTATCGGCACTGGGGCCAAATTTTTATTAGCGTTTGAGCATAAAGCAAAATAGCCGTTCGAGCACGCTGAGGCGCCCTTTGTTAGCCTAGAGGCTATCGGGTAGGTGACCGGTCGTCTTAAGGATTCACGGGCATCTCTTGCCAGCCAACCTCAGTCAATGTGCTGATCGTCCGCAACTGACGTTTCGCCAGTATGAGATGGTCAACATGGTCAGGGGCCAATTCCACCACTACAAAGGTATCGGGAGGATTTGCGCTTACATTCAGCTCGCTTCCCACTCCCAAGGGGGCACCGGGCTCCTTCCAAAAAAACTGGGCTCTGGCCGAGTCGGATAGGGCCTGCCAGATGCGATCACGATGCGCTCCTCGATCAGATTCTGAGGTATGCAATGTAGCGTCACATTGAAGTCGAAACTGCTCTCGGGACTGTGTGAAATACCAACCGACCTCAACCTCAGAACAGCTTTTTAGCTCTTGCACTTTTCGGCTCCGCGAATCCGTGATGATGAAAAGCGCAGATGTTGTTTCAGAAAAACCACGAAATACGACCATCCGGACTCGAGGCTTGCCCGTCTCTGAAAG
>ERZ802822.373-NODE-373-length-32142-cov-10.933105_pt1 | contig 32142 bp, 43 predicted proteins | sample MGYA00345649_ERZ802822 | MGnify/ENA primary metagenome ERZ802822 (study PRJEB30503, sample SAMEA104212359) | marine metagenome | biome: Westerlies Biome; feature: [SRF] surface water layer (ENVO:00010504) within the epipelagic zone...; material: water...
TTTCACCTTTTTTGCAGTCACGGTGCGTTCCACCGGTTAGCGATCATATGCGTATGAAAGATGAAATCAAACTCAGTATCGCTTTTCTTGCCCTCAATGCAGGAGTCATTGCTTTGGTGGTATCTGGCTATATCAAAGGTGGGATGAATTTCGGGTCAGTGATCGATTTCATTTTCCAATAGCCAAAGCTGTCAAATCAATTCAGGGTGATTAGGGTCTCCCTTAAATGGACCTTGAATCCTACTTGTAATCCATCCACCATAAAATTGTCCTGGCTGTGCAACAACCCTCTCTCCCTCCAGGTAGCAATGGTCCACGAGCTTTGGGTAAACGCTGACCCAAGCTTTTAAGTCTGAATAGTGATCACTGGGATCCTCGTAACTCCAGCCGGCATGTTGTCTGAGATTGTCTCCATTGGCTTGAGATAAATTCCAATACGTTGCTAGCCCTTTCCATTCGCAAAATGATGGGCGACCTGAGACTCGGTGCAATGTTCCAGAGGTGAACGCTGATGGTTTGACGTAAATACTCGGCGGATGAAATGTTTCGCATACTCTTATATATTCACAGTCTTCTGCAATAACTTCGTTTTGTATCACAATTGATACGGGACCGGTGATGATCTCTATTTGTGGTGGACGTGGATAATCAGCAACAATTTCTTTGATAGCCATTGATGATATCTCTCCTGACTGTTAATGCTAGATTGTTTAACTGTTGCCTGATTATTTTAACACTTTAATGTGAAAAGTCTATTGATTCCAAATTATTTTACAATCAGAATTTATACCTATGAATTCCAGCTGTTTAGATCCTGTTGAATTGCGGGAGTATTTCTGCTTATTCTTGCAAGCTTTTCTGTGATCTATAGATTTTACCTCGAAGTTTCTGAATGACAGGGATGGACACGTTGAGTTTATTTGGCAACGTGAATCACAGAGCTTTCTTGGTGATTCATGTCGTTTACCCTTCCTGGTTTGTTGACTTGGCAGTTTCGAATTGTGCTGATTGGACAGCATGTGGTTTTAGAAGCTTCGTCGGATAGTCAGCGACTCAGCACCATTCTTGATCCCACCAGCAGCCGAATACGCCGTGGATATGATTTAATTCAATCTCCTCAATGTGCCTTGATTAATGATTGTCCTGCTTGATGCCTCGGATCATCCGCATTGGAATTAAATATTTTATGTTATCTTCGTAAGCCTTAAATAACTGAAGGCGCTTACCGGTCCGGGTGACTAGATCAGTCTTCACCTCTGGCTTCAATTGGCTTCGATTTCTTGACTGTGATGGTCATGTTCGGCGAACCTTTCGTGTTGCCAAGCACTGCTACGGCTTACTCACACTTTCCTCGTTTCATCCGTTTATTCAGGCCAATCCGTTGAGATAAGAATCACCACACTCGAGTCTAAGCTTCTCACCATGCCAACGAACTATACCCTCCGGGAATGTCTGCTATTTGAAGGAACAGGATCCTATCCATCGACAGCCCCCGGTCAGATACATAAAGAGGAGGTGTAGTGAGCCATCACCAACTCTCGCCAGGATGCTATTCTCACCAAATTGGTGCTTTAATGTAACTAAGAAGTTTTTATCATCTATGAAACTAAAAATCTTTGGATTAGTTGCAATTGTGGCATGTTTGCATCCAGTTGCAGCAACAGCAGAATACTGGAAGCTCTCCTTCGATCCAGACCCACTAAGTTTTACTGAACATCTTAATCAAATAAAATGGTTGGATGGCAAAACTCGCGTATTTTCTAAAATAGGTGGTTGCAAAAGAAATAATCTTGGTGATACTTATTCATGTAGTTATGGCACTGTAAAAATAACGGACTCAGTCGGTGGGATACAACTGTGTGAACTACAGAGCGACTCATTTGAAGGAGTTGCCGTCGGTTGGTTTCAAGGTGCACGTCTTGGTACACCCTACCGCTGCAGATCTAGCGATTAGATCTGTCAGGACTAACGACGATCTTTCGATATCAATCAATACAAGGATGGTTGTGTGATGTCTGATACAACATGGTCGGCAGCAACGTCGCGCTCTACCCTTGCCTAGCTTTGGAATAGATACCACGGTAGATCTCTTGTTATTTCCCCTCCCCCCGATAGAAACTGTCGTAGGACCCTCAAGAACCTTGTAGCCGCAACGTGTGTTTGACAGCCTTATCGGTCCGTCAGGCATTGTGAGGTCACATTGCAGTCGGATACGCCGATGACCAGAAAAAGTGTGAGTAGCAGCCCCAGTGAAATGGGTGGATTTGGCAGTGCAACGCCGAATCGTTCCAAAGCTTCAAAGGCCAAGCGAAAGCCAGGAAAAGCCAACCACCGACGAGAACAGTGCCCCCTAGGTCGTGATCCTGAGATCGATGCCATCAAGGCTCGTCAGAGCCTTGGGTTGCCCTTAACGGGTCGCTTGAAGGCGCAACAGGTGAAACAAGCTCATAAGTTGCTTGCTGTTCAACATCATCCAGATAAAGGTGGTGATCCTGAGATGATGACGCGCTTCAACAATGCCCGTGATGTTTTGCTTGAGCCCGTCATGGAAAGTATCGCCGCTGAATAACCTGGCTTCAACGCTGAGGGGGACGGCCAAGCACTAACCAACAGATCAGAAGGACTCCGCTTAGGCTTATGACCGTATAAATCCAGTCAGCATAAGGGGTCCAAAACAGTCCTAAGTAAAGCTGATTCAACGATCCCAAACCAATACGAGGACTGCCAACAAGGCACCGAATACCAAAAATGGTGTTGCGATGGTCAAGATCGATTGAGTGTCCATCAACGTCGTGCTTTAAACAAATAATCTTCGCGTAGGCCCAGGGTTGTCAATTCTTTGATATCGATTGATACCTATCGTGAATTTAATAATCTTCTGTTTATCGATTTATTGATTCTTTTTTAGTATGCAATTAAAGTTAAATCGATGAGGTTTTATTCTTGCGATCATAGCGGTCTAAATTAACGTAGCAAATTAGCTTTAAAGAATCCAAGGCCTAGTCCAAATGATTGCTTTTTGTCACGATGTAAGGTAATTGAGATATCAAAATCCATTAACCCATTTTGTTCAATCTCTTGACGTGTCAAGCAGTGGGTGTCATCGCATTCAAACTGGTCTAAAATATTATCCTTATTGGTTTCTAGATTGTCTACTATATGTTTTAGTACATAGTCTCTCCAAGCATTTATTGCTTGCGGAGTAATCGATTCGTTGTTCATTGTAGCAGTAATAATTGAGATTTTAGAGTGAAAAGCCGTAGCCTACATTGATGCGTGGCCGACTATGTTGATAATAGTTGGGATTGACGATGATGGGGCGTGGTGCTCGCCATATTGGTGCAACGACTAAAGGTCGACGGATTTGTTGATAATAGACTGGTGTGTGATTGTAGTATTTATATTGTTTTTTTATTGCTTTTTTGTAGGCTTTATTGTATCCCCGTTGATAACCTTTGTTGTACGACTTTTGTTTTTGATTCTTATGATGATGTCCATGGTGATGGCCGTGGTTTTGATGGGCAAAAGCCGGTGCGTTGAGGAGGCTTGTTGATGTCACAACAAGTGAGGCCATAACAGCTGCACAATTGAGATTCGGCATGATTTGATATTCAACTGTATTGAATGTATTGAGCCCTGATGCCTGTGTTGTGAATTTTCTTCCTTTTAATTGTGACTGGATGTGATCTTTCAAGTCTAGTTCGATGCCCAAGCATTGCTTCACTAGATCAACCAGTAGCCTGTCCAGTCTGGGACCTCAGATTCAGAGAGGCCTCCTGATCCGGGTGTCAATTGAACATGCCATCGCCCATTGCCATCGATCGGTAGGAGATCATCGATGAGTGGGTCGCCATTGACCGGGTGTAAATCATCTTTGTGGATTTTCGTCATGCCCTTGAGCCAGCGTTGCTTGGCTTTGGACTTTGCTAACTGCTGTGTTCGCGCAACAATGACTCCAAATTCGTGCTGTTCTGCCATGGTTTGGCTTGAGTATCCCCCTAAGTTGACAAACCATAGGTAGTCTTCACCCGGCATTTTTTTCACTGATGGTGAATGAACGACAGTAATGTCCATCCCATCAACATGCTCGATCATTCGATAGCTATCGATATGTAGCCCTTTTTTATCTCCAAACCATTCTTTTTTAAGTGAGATAATTGTGTCTTCAATTGATTCCCCAACGACCCAGCGAACATCATGGAGTTCAATATTACAGCCTTTGATGCGACCCCCTAAAACAACAAGGTACAAATGGCATGTCATGGATGAAGAATGTCACCAGTTTTTGGTTCCCTGATTAATACTATTCGTTCGCTTCATGCTTCGGTCTATATTGTTACTTTCCTAAGCTTCCTTGCTTAGTGCATCTTTTTGCATTCGCATGATGCGTTCAAGCACAGTTTCATTTGACATTCGTGAATTGAGACGCTCGACTAATAAAGGAAAGGCAAGCGGACCAGGTCGTGGTGTTTGTACGTGTAGCCATTCCTGAGTAGCTGCGCGAGTTAATGCTTTTTCTAATCTGTTGAGTTCTAGCTGATCGTGTATCACTTCTTGATAAGCCTGCTGAAGTAAACGATTGTTGGGTTCATGGCGATTAAAAACATCAAATAGTAATGATGCACTGATTTGGAGTTGACCGGTGCTTTTGCTTGCCCCTGGAAATCCTCGATTCATCAGTCCTGCAATCTGTGCAATCGCTCTAAAACGTCGTCGTTGTAGCTCTGAAAGGTTAAGTGCATTTTTTAAATCATCCTCAAGGTTATTTTGATTCAGCAAATGGTCGGCATAATCTTCCACAAGTTCTGCCATTGGGTAACTTCTTGGTGCTAATAACTCAAATCCATAATCATTTACAGATACTGTGATTGTTCCGCGTTCCAATTTTGTGAGCCTTGATGCCCATAAAAATCCTATGCCTTCATGCACAAATCGTCCTTCAAAAGGATATGCAAAAAGATGAGTTCCTTCTCGAGTTTGACACGTTTCAATCAATAGTTGATGGATTTTGGGTAAAACTGAAAGGTCCTGCTGTCGATCAAACAATGGTTTTAATGCCTTCAGTTCTGGTGTATCAAGATCTCCCCGTCTTGCTCGATCTATTTCTTGACGTAAGTGATGTGTTAATAAATCAGATAGTGCCATCTGACCACCTGCCCATGCTGGCACTGTGCGGCTTTTCTTCGTACTGACTTTGACGTAGGCAGTCATCTCCCGTAATCGGATGAATTCGAGTTGCCGTCCGGCAAAAAAGAAGACATCTTTGGGTTTAAGTTGACTGATAAATGTTTCTTCGACATTCCCTAGAACAGCTCCTCGAATGAACCGAACTGTTATTGAGGGTGCTGCCGTAATCGTTCCAATATTAAATCGATGTAATCTAGCGATCGTTTTTTCTCGAATATGATATCTTTTAGTTTCTGCACTCCACTCCAGCTTTTTGTATCTTGAATAGGCGCCTAAACATTCACCACCATGTTCGAGAAACATTAAACACCAATCCCAGTCTTCTTGACTAAGATTTTTATAGGATGCACTGCTTCTGACTGAATGAAGTGTTTGTTCTGGGTTGAAACCAGGTCCACAAGCAAGACTCGTTAGGTGCTGCAGTAATACATCAAGTGGTGCAGTTGGTGGCTTACGTTGTTCAACCAACCCTTGTTCTAGGCCTCGTCGTACGGCACTAAGTTCTAAAAGCTCGAGTGCATTTGTTGGCATAAATAATACTTTGGATGTGCCTCCTGGTATATGTGCAGATCGTCCTGCCCGCTGTAACAGACGGGCTAGATTTTTTGGACTTCCGATTTGTACAACTTGTTCGACTGGTTGAAAATCCACACCTAAATCGAGTGAACTGGTGCAAACAACCCAACGAATCTCACCAGCTTTCACCGCTGCTTCAATTGATTCGCGTTCCCCACGATCGATTGCGCTGTGATGCAAGGCGAGTGCTCCTTCCATTTCAGGACAGGCGAAACGTAGGCATTGATGCCAGCGCTCTGATTGATTTCGCGTATTGGTGAATAGCAGCGTGCTGATGCCCGGATTGAGCACAGCCACTAATTCTTCATACATTCGTAGTCCAAGATGACCCGCCCAAGGAAAACCATCAATTGTCTCTGGAAATATGCTGCTGATTTCTGTGGTTCTGGCAGGTGCACCCCCAATCATTTCAGGTTGGCTGTTAGTCCCGAGTGCGTGATATGCCGCTTGATCCAAATTTCCAATCGTCGCGCTGATTGCCCATGTTTGGAGGTCATTCTGTTGTTGGCGAAGCCATGAAAGACACAGTTCTGTTTGGCTGCCTCGCTTGCTTCCCATTAATTCATGCCACTCATCCAAGATCACGGTGTCGAGGTTGTTGAACAACTCCTCCGCTTTTGGATTACTTAGCAGCAGGGTGAGCGATTCTGGTGTGGTAACTAAAATTTCCGGTGGTGTCTTGAGTTGTTTGGTACGTTCATTGCTTTTGGTGTCTCCATTGCGGATTCCCACCCGTAATGGCCAGTCCATCGTTTCGATTGGTTCTCTGATGGCAACTGCAAGGTCTCGACTCAATGCGCGAAGAGGGGTTAGATAAAGCAATCGAATGCCTGGCCGCTTTGACTCCTCAGCCAACATTCGGCTTATGGGTCCCATCACAGCAGCGAACGTTTTACCGGAGCCTGTAGGCACCTGAATCAGTCCACTTTTACCCCTCCGGTAGGCGTCCCAAGTTGCCTCTTGAAATGGCAAAGGAGTCCAGCCTTTTTTGTTGAACCAATCGTGAACAGTATTGTCATTTGATGAAATATATTTTGGCATATATCAGAGATGCTATCTTATGATTCCGCGAAAATAAATAGAAATAAATTTAGTGGTCTTCGAATGCATGTTGCCCTCCAAGGGTCTCCCTACCTATCGTAGTAATAGGTTCTCGATTGTGTTTGTTGCACGAACGTTGCCGTAGTTGAATCAAGACAAACAATCTTTTGTATCGAATTTGACCGGTCCTTGCGCTTGCATGGTTACGCTTTGCTAATTGCCGGTTGATTCATATATTTTTTGCCATCATGACTAATGATTGGCAGTTTCCTCATGTCCACCGCACTTTCGGCTCAAGCATTAACTGATATTAAGCACTCCTTTTTTGATTCACCTGTTGATTTCAGGTCTGAGGTTATTTATTTCTTAATTGTTGACCGTTTTCATGATGGACATGCAGCTGAAGCGAAAGAGGGTTCAGAGGTTGAGGAGTCAAAGGGGCTGTACGACAAAACGCATCAGGACTGGGGTAAGTATTGGGGTGGCAATTTACAGGGAATTATTAACAAGATTGATTACTTGAAAGAACTTGGTGTTACTGCGCTTTGGCTTTCCCCATTGTTTGAACAGGTGAGTGATCTTCAATTTAGTCGTGCACCAATGCATGGATATTGGACGCGAGACTTTAAGAGGATCAATCCTCGTTTTTTAAAGGTAGATGAACCGAATACTATTCATAACTCTCCCACAATGAAAACTCTTGTTGACACATGTCACGCAGCAGGGATCAAAGTTGTACTTGATATTGTTTGCAATCATAGTTCTCCAGATATCAATGGGAGTAAAGGTCTTGTTTTAGATGATGGAAAGCCCATTGCGGATTTCAATAATGATACCAACGGGTTTTATTATCATGAAGGTGAAATTACCGATTGGGAGGATGAATATCAATTGATTCACCTGGAGATGATGGGGCTGGCTACCTTTAATGAGAAAAATATTGATTATCGCAATTATATAAAATCTGCAATTCGTACGTGGTTGGATGCGGGTATTGATGCCTTGCGCGTTGACACATTGAAGCATATGCCAATCTGGTTCTGGCAAGAGTTCACAACTGCAATGAAAGCTTATAAGCCTGGTTTGTTTATGTTTGGTGAGTATGGTTTTAGTAAACCTTGGGAGCAGAGATCAGTTGATTATGCCAACAATATTGGCATGTCTATTCTTGATTTTGGCCTTTGCGACGGTATTCGTTTCTGTTTTTCTGGTCAAGAGCCTGGTGGTTTTCATCAAGTTGAACGTGTTCTTGCTTACGACAAGGTTTATCACAAGGCTAATGAGCTTGTGACATTCATTGATAATCACGATATGCCTCGATTCTTATCGATCGTTCCGGATGAGAAAAAACTTGATTTAGCCCTTGTGATGCTGCTCACGATTCGAGGGGTTCCTTGTTTGTTTTATGGAACTGAGCAGTACCTGAATAATGCAACGAATGGTGGTCAAGATCCTTACAATCGGCCCATGATGGATCGATGGGATACCCAAGCGCATCCCTATCAACTGGTTCGTACATTGCTCCAGCTCCGTAGTAGTAATCAAGCCCTTGCTTTTGGCTCTCATCAAACCGCGTGGGTCAATGATGATTTCTATCTATATACACGTAATTTTCGCGATTCAGCTGTGATGGTCATGGTTAATAAAACCGAGAGTGATCATGTTGTAAATGCTGAGAATATCCATATGCCCAACGGGGTCTATTCATGTTTGTTGACTGGATTTCCTGTCGAAATTGTCGATGGTTGCTTGCAGGGATACACCGTTCCTGGGAATACTGCATTGGTGATTAGCGTTGATGGAAAACCTGTTGAGGCCCCTTTGGTGGCAGTCTTTCAAATTAATGGCTTTGAAACACAGCCTGGTCAATCACTTGCAATTATTGGCGATTGTGATGAGCTAGGTAACTGGGATCATGCCAATTCTTATGGAATGGAGTTCCTGAATGATAATACCTGGATTGCAACTGTAGGTTTCAGTCCGACGCAACCCAAGGTTATCAACTTCAAGTTTATTGTTCATAATTCTAACGGAGATCCGATCGTTGAATATTTGATTAACAGGAAATCTGTCTTGCCTAGGGAAGGTCGTATCGCAATCGACTGTTTTTGGAATAGTGCCAATTAGTCTTGATCTCAATATTGTGAAATACTAGCTTTTCGCCAGCAATATTAAGTCGTTGATTGTATTAATATCCTCAATTGATTTGTCCTTTCTTTGCCTTAGGATCCGAGGAAAACGTACAGCATATCCACATTTGTGTCTTTTTGAATGGTGAACCCCCTCAAATCCGATTTCAAATATTTGTTCGGCTTTAACTGCTCGGACTGGACCATATTTGCTCATCGTATTACTGCGTATCCATCGATCTAACTCAAGGATTTCCGTATTGTTTAAGCCGGAATATGCTTTTGCAAACGTAACTAGTTCGGGAGTCTCTGAACCGTTCCATAGGCCGAAGGTGTAATCAGTAAAAAGATTGGCGCGGCGTCCGCTCCCGGCTTGGGCATATAGCAAAACGGCATCCAAGGTCATTGGATCTAATTTGTATTTCCACCAGTGGCCTCGTTTCCTTCCATTCAGATAAGGAGAGTCAGCACGTTTGAGCATGAGCCCTTCTGCGTTCTGATTCCGCGCCATTTGCCGTTGACGCTCCAATCCTTCCCAGCTGTTGAGGGTCCAGTTTTCGCTCTGCTGTAAACGCCATCTCTCGGCATGGCCGTTGTTATGGACAAGATCAGCAAGCTTCTGCTGTCGTACATGCAGCGGCTTCCCGCGGATGTCTTCACCGTTGTCTTCCAGAAGGTCGTAGACGATGAAACGAACTGGACACTCCTTTTTAAGAGAGGTACTCACTTGTTTTCTGCCAAGACGTCGTTGTAACTGGTCAAAGCCCAGAGGTGTTGGATCGTTTTCTTTCCAGCAGATCACTTCCCCATCGAGAACAGTGCCATTCGGTAGTGCAGCACCTAGTGAGATCAGCTCAGGGAAACTGTCGTTGACAAGTTCCTCGCCTCGACTCCACAGAAAGGTGCCATGTCCTCGATGAATTAATTGACCACGAATGCCATCCCATTTCCATTCGACGCGCCATTCATTGGCTTCGCTGTCTTTGAGGCGATGAATCTCTAGTGGGCTAGCTAGAAAAAAGGGGTATGGAGTTCCCTTCGACCGTCTCTCCTCTTCATCCGCCGGCAGGATGAGTTGCCGAAAGTTCTCAGCAGTGGGCTCAAAACCGCCCATTAATCGTTGGACAACGAGCTCTGTTTCGAGATCGAAGGCCTCTGCAATCGCACGACTGATCAAGCCCGTTGAAACGCCCACTCGGAAGCCACCCGTCAGCAGCTTATTCATCACAAAGTGTTGGTTCCCAGGGATCGACTGCCAGAGTTCAAGCACCGCATCGGCTTCGGCATCGTCTTTAAGACTGCTAACCGTTGGTAGAAGAGTGTCCATCCACCAATGCAGCGGTTGATGCTCCGGAATTGCTGGAAGGTCTGATTGCACAGGTCCAACCTTGCTGCTCACGGCTGGCCAAAGCAGGGTGATCGTTTCAGCTGAATCGCCGACTTGAGCGTGACATTCGGCAATTAACCACTCAGGGATTCCACCCCGTTGTTCAAGGATTGTGCGCAGCCTTCTGCCTGTGATCAGCCTTCGCCTCCGTTTTCCTAAAAGAAGAACAAGACACCAAGCTGCATCGGCTGCCGGTACGGAACGGAAATGTTCAACAAGCAGTAAGACTTTGGCGCGCGTGCCAGTGACTTGGTCGAGCTGATGGAATAAGGCCTGAAAGGCCAGCATGACCTTTGTGGGTGGTATTCATTTCTAATGCTAGGAGAAAGTCTCAGTAATTGCAGTGGTTAATCAAGAAGTATCTGGCTAAAGTGGGTGCTAAAGCGGGTGCTACGTCGCAAGAATGCCACGGAAATCACGGCTACTTCCGTATGTACAGGCAAACAAAGGTCGTCGTCTTAGTTATGTGCGCCGCATACCTCAGGAACTACAGCTATTCCTAGGGGGGCAGCAGGTATTACGCCGTTCATTGGGGGTGAAGGCTAGTGATTGCTCAGATCCAGCGGTGATATCGGCGTGGTCTGCTGTTAATGCGGAGGTTGAAGCCCTTCTAGCTGAGGCTGAGGCAAAAAAGGTGGGGGTATTGCAGCGAAAGCCCAAGGTCACACCCCTATCTCTCCGAGATACAGCAGCAATTGGTGCAGAACCGTGGCGGCAACTGCTCAGTGCAGGTGATACAGGCAGCAGCACGCCAACTATGGAAAATATGTTGGCGGAGGTAGTGCTCATGGCTCTACAAGCAGCGTCTCAACTAGGTGAATCAGGCGATATCGAGCAGGCAGAGCAAGTAAAAGCGGCAATCACCCAACGATTGCTGGTTGAAACGCTGAACAAGTTGCAGATACAGCCTGATCCAAAGGCGATGGAGCAGATACAGAAGCGATTGTTCGGGTATATCCCGATGTTGGGAGCAGATCTACAGAAGCGTGGGGCAGGTGACTTCTCAGCGGGAGATATCGAGAGCAAGCCACCACCATTGCCCAAAGTTAAGGTGACTTGGGACCAAGTACTAGATCAATATCTGATATCAGTAGGAGGTATTACTGAGGTTGATGGTATCGGCGTAGGCAAGGACCGAATTAAGACATATCGTAGGTATATCAAAGAGTTTCAAACGATAATAGGCAAACATTTCCCAGATGAAGTTGATATGGAAGATGCACGGCAATATGCCAACCATCTTGCGAAAACACAACTGAAAACTCCCAGTCAATCCAAGAGGATAAGGGCAATCAGACATTTATATCGGATTGCTATTTCATATGGGCTGGTCAATCGTAATCCTCTTGGAACAATCCAAGTACCTGTGCCGAAAGGTGTTGTTCAACAGACATATCGACCGTTCACTAAGGATGAACTCCAGATCGTTTACAAATTTGTACATCAGTCACTTGATGTCGATAGGCACTGGGTCTTTGATGCGCTGATCGCTACGGGTGCTAGGGCCTCTGAGATTATCTGCTTAAGGTACCGAGATATTGGTGTGACTGATGCAGGTATCCGATATATCCACTTCAAGCACGAACCCTTAGACAAATATCCTACGAAACTCAAGGCATATCAAGAGGGTGAGCGGATGATACCGATGCACTCAATCCTTATGAAGGACAAGTACCAAGAGTTGCTTAATGAAGGCAGTGAAGGATACATCGTCAATCATTCAACGACGCCAAGCAGCTGGAGTGGCTGGTTTAAGAATCAAATCCTTGAACCTTTAGGTATTTACGAACACAAGAGCACTTCTCTGCATTCCATTCGTAATACCACCATCGATTTGTGGCGCGAAGCAGGAGTGTCAGCAGAATTCAGACGAGCGTTCGTTGCTCACTCTGCCAAGGATGTTCAAGACAAGAAGTATGGGGCCGGATTGAAGATGATGCCCGATGTACTGGCGAAAGAGTTAGCCAAGGTTGACCTGAGTTTTCTTTCTTAAAAATACATATGCGAACTGACTGTTCGCTAAGATTGGGCTTGGTGTTTATGTCCTTTGCATATTTCAAATGAGTACCCACGCAATCGGTAGCAAAATGCCCCGCGAGGACTATGAGAAGTTCTTGTTACTGCGTGGTCGTTTACTAGAAGTTCCAGACGAACTTGCCGAGAGTCAGTTCCTCAGTGAGTTGAATAGAAAAGGCTATGACTTTCTTGATTACTTTGGTGCTCATCACATCTTCGGTTCTTAAGGCTGACGACTAAGTGTCTGATGAATTTTCTCGATGAGTTAGAGAAACTGAAGGTCAAAGTAAATGATGCATGTGCGGTCTGATCGTCATTGCCATCCACCAGAAGATGCTTGAACTGCAAATGGATGACTTCTTTTTGGGAGCCCGCAATCAGTTGGCTGAGTGACTTGTCTAACTGTTTAGTGGAACAAAGGGGAAGGCCGCCCCTCCCGGATGGAAGAGACGGCCTATCTCGCTCGTTTGTTCATGTCGCTAACCCACTGTTCAGTGAATAAGAACGAAGCGACTGGCTTGGTGGCAAACCCTGGGGCCATTCGGGCCAGGTGTGAAACCACCTTTCCTGCTAAGCACCTCAACGATGCAGAGGAAAGTCGACTGGGTGACGCCCAACGTTGTCGCGCCAGACGGACGGCTCATCCATCCATGAGGCTATCCATTGACAAATTAAGGCCAAAAGACCATCCAATCCTTAAACAAGCCCCAAGAGTTTATTGGGCCAGCACATAACCAAGAGCAACCATAGAAATCCGCAACCATGTCGATCGATATTTCTAACCCAATTCGATACGGTCGGCATCTTGCAACAACTCAATAAATCGATAAGATCTAAGTAGAGATTTCAGATCCGATGAACTTATATTCAACCTTAAAGGGCACCAAAAAATGGTTGAAAAAATTTATTAATGGTTATCGCACGACATTGTCACCTTCAAAAAATAAGGATCTTAGCGCCAACAAGTTAACTCAATATCCCATTCAATGGGTGGAAAAGCAATAATAATCACTCGAATACTGGTCCTATCGAAATAATTTTTTGGATAGGACGGGTAGATTCATATAAGATAAAGGAATTTTTCAGATGGCGGCACCAAAGTCCACAACCTGCGCGAATGAACGTTGTTGGGTTTGGTTCAAGGGCGATCCCTTGAAACAGGAAGGATTGTGGAAATCAGGTTTTCAGGGGGCTCCTTCGGTTTTGGGAGGGATACGGATTGAAAGCCCAGACTTCGTACCGTGTCGAGTGCCTGAATGGCGCGTCTTGTTTCAGGAACCGAAAAACCTGGAGCAACCACCAAAGATTCCAGAGGGTGACTGGAAACTATTCCCCACAGAGCCAAAGTAGATAAATCCATATCAATATCGATAGATTGTAAAAGCAACAACACTCAAGAGCTTAATTGACTTAGTACAAAATATCCAATAACCCAACACAATGCCATTAGCTTAATAAAGCAAGTGCTAAAGTTGTTCAATGAATTATGTTGTCGGCAGAAATATAAGAATAGAGAGAGATAACGAAGACCACTTCAACAGCAAGTACCGTTGCAGGGAAGAACACTCGAACCTTTTGGATATATTATTGGATTTTAATTAAATTTTGAGCCCTCACCTAAATTCAAACTCTTAAAAATCTGTTATCAAGGCATGTCTTGTACGATGTTCCTATAGAACCCTCAGGTGCATCGGAGTTGATTCACTAATGGCTAATTTCATTGACGAACCGACTCGTGGAGACGGAACATCCTGGAAGCTCACAAAACACAACTTCAACAAGCCACCACACTTTCAGGATCCAACGCTCGACGAACTAAGAAGCCACCTAAAGGAATCAGACAAAGACGAATGGACCCGCCGAATTTTTATCGATAAAAGCAATGAAGTTGTTCGATCACCCACAAAAGTTGAACTATTACTTCGTCGACCTGGAAAAGGATTGTTTGCACAAAAATATAAAAACGGTGCACAACTTTGTTGGATGAGCGGGTTCTGGTGTGGATCTCTTGAGCTTGATGACACTGAAGGACTCGAGGAAACTTATCCTCGATGGAGTCTTTCAGTCCTAGTCGGAGACTTTTACAAAACTGGCGCTCATCAAGTGCGTCAAGCCATCATCAATAGCCATGGCGAGAAAGTCTATGGGCAGTGGAAGCGTGCAGTTCTTGAAGACAAGAAGGGGTGTACAGAGGTCCTTGATGCCATCGCCCATACCTGTGGGAAGAGGAAAAAAATTGCCATCGGTTACACCACATCGGATTCATCCAAACGCTTACTCAAAAAACTTGGGATTAGAGTTGATGAAGATTGGGCCTTTTTGTACCCCCACTACAAAGGCAACTGGAAACCGGATAAGAATCCTTATACAGACGACAACAAACACTCCGACTAGGTGGGCAAATGCTTATGCAGAGATCAAAATTCGTTAACCATCACCAAAACCTTTCTTATCTGTATTTTTTGTATTTAGCTTCTTCTTCTTCGCAACAGAGGTTATGGGCTGATCGTTCCCAAACACCTGTCCATCAATCCAAGTCGTGAGTACATAGACAATCAGAAGGACAGGAACAAGGACAAACCATTCATTTTCAAATTCATAGGGGAGCTGCCTCACTCCAAATATTGCCAGGTAACCTGTGATCAAGGTCAATATAAATCGTCGGATAGAAGCTGAATTCACCATTCAATCTCGGGGCTTTAAGCTTAGACAATTTGCGTGAGAAGACAAAAAATAAGCTCGATCCTAGAAATATATTAGAATTCAAAGAAAAGAACAATTAATAAAGGATTGCTATTCCTATCCGCAGAACTCAGATTTAAGTGACGCTATCAAAGCCTGGCATGAACGCATCGGCATTCCATTATCGAGGCTAGGTTGAAGCTGTAACTCAAGCTCCTTAATAATCTGATCGGCAGATTCGCCGCGGTGGACAAGTTCTCGAACCGCAAGAATGGCTGCAGGTTCAGTGAAGCCAATCAAATATTCCTTTAATTGCTCAGTTGAGGCTTGAGCGATAATCGCAGCCGTAGGGAGCGGCATAATCCCTCTCGAAGGGGAACAACTCTAAAACAAGGTGTTGCTTTATCTCAAAACCGAAGAGAACACTTTTAAAAAATTTATCCATACAACGAATTATATTAAACAAATAATTATTCAAGAAAGTTAAAATAAATTTTTCATGCTCACCAATCGATGCTAGCAAGAATTCATACTTCCACAACATTCAAAATCAAGCCAATTCATGGGCCCAACATCCTGCAACACATACTGTTGACACTGAGTCATCCATATCGAGGTTGCAATATACATACATTATTTTCTTAGTGACGCAAGAATCCTGAATTATTAAGTGCCAGGAGAGCTTTTCACGAATCTCGAATTCAACCTGCCAAATAATCAGTTGCATTCCTGGAACTTTATCGAAGCGACTTTTTGGCATCCAGCGCACGCTGGCTTTGACTTGATCATTGGTTTTATTGATACTTTTTTATCATCATTCCTCTACATATCATGTGTTTTCAATCGATCCTTGGCCAACGAGGTATAGGTTTTCTCTTTGCCTGAGATCCAGGATTGCTGACAACAGCGATTTGTGTTGACACACTCATTGAAGAACAAACCACTCATGGACCATTCTGATCTCCTCTCCCTCGTTGAAGACATCGGCACGGGAAATGTCCTCGACTCAGAAATGCTTGAGGGCTGCAGTGTTGCCGCCCATGAGTTGGATGATATGGATGAGGTGATGGCGGCCAAGGTTGCTGCTCACGTCTTTCACGAGCTTTACGACCACAACGTGCAGACCCTCAAGGGGGACCAAGCCGATCCGGACGCCGGAATCTGGACAGGCAATGTGGACAAATTTAATTTCCGCATCACACGTAACGACGATGGTGATCTGGTTGTGGATTTTTTTAGTTCACCGTGAAAATCATGCTTCGACGTTCGTGCATCTATCTCTGTTCACTCGCTAATCGGGATGTTCCATAACTTCATGAAGCGTTGAAACGCAAACATGAATCATTAGCTATGGCGCCAAGGTCACATCAAGTGCCACGGTGAATCCATACGGGGAATTATTGATGGCTAATTCGATTCAGGGCCGCAACCCCTACACCGTTCGGCATAAGACTTCCGACGGTGAAAAGCTCGAATCCTGCTTTTATGCCAACGATGCATTCGAAGCGCGCATGTTGGCCATGGAATTCAACGCTTACATCCGAGCTCATCCCAATTGCATTGATTCGATTCTCAGGACGGAGGTTTGAGGGCGGTTCGTCGCTTCTCAACCTGAACAAAAATCAACCAGGCCAGGCTGGCTAGGCCAGCACTTCTCCAATCACTTCGCAAGAGTTCAACAATTGCGATTGTGCTTGCACCAATCCTGAAACCGCGCAGGATGAAGTTCGTGAGGACGTCTTTACGGCTTAATTCCGGTTCCATGGGTTCGTTCCGGAAGGGTGGCGGTACTAATTGGCACCATGATCACAACAGCACTAGGTCTCGATCGACCAACACTGCTGAATCTCGAGCGAGAGGCTCGACTCCATGGCAGTGGTATCCAAGCAGAACAGCTCGGTGGATGCTGGTACCTACAGACAACGTGGAAACGTTCAGGCGATTCCTCCACCCCTGGCACTGATGCTTGTCTTCGGGCCTTGAATGCATGTTTGATTCTTACGGTTTCTGCTGAATCTGATCACATTCAGATTGAGAACCGAGTTCAATTTGCCGGATTTCAACTCAGCTTTCATGGCTTAGCTCAGCTCAAAGGAGAACGCCCACTGTTGTTTTTCAGCTTTGAAAGTGTGCAGTTGAAAATTGGTGAAAAGGTCTGGTTTAGGAAAGCCATTGAGACGGCTTCATCGCAACGGATGCCCTTTTTTGCACTGATTCATCTCGATCCAAGCCAGGGTTGGTTAGTCGCCCGTGGTCGGGGGGGTGGATTAGCTCTTTGGAGCCAACGATCGAACGGGGTCGAATGAAACGTGAGGTTGCTCTAGCCGTTCTCGAACGCGACGAGGCCTGGTTACTACAACTACGCGACGACCTGGAAACGATCCTTTATCCAGGGCACTGGGGGCTGTTTGGAGGGCATCTGGATCCAGGTGAAACGCCATCTCAAGCCGTGCATCGTGAACTGCTTGAAGAAATCAAGTGGGTACCGACCACTCCCCTTGAGCATTGGTTCACCAATCAAAATGAACTCCGTGTTGCCCATGTGTTCCGCGGAGCGCTGACTGTGCCGACGGAGGAATTGACGTTGCTTGAGGGGCAAGATCTCAAGCTCACGTCCATCAGCGAGCTTCGTCAGGGAAGCATCTGGAGTGATCGGCGTTGTGAAATGCGACCAATCGCACCTGGTCTCGACCAGGTCATCGAACGCTTGCTGAGTGAATGATTTGAGCACCAACAACTGGCTGGAAATCCGACACGGAGAAGCCTGGCTCGGGGGAGCCCCAGTGCTCCACGACATCAACCTTGACTTGAGACTTGGGGAGTCGACCACTGTTTTGGGTCCCAATGGTGCGGGGAAGAGTTGCTTGGTGAAACTGATTGATCGATCGCTGCATCCAATCGTTAAAGAGCAGGCCTACCTGCACCTCTTCGGACGCTCAACGGTGAATCTTTGGCAGCTTCGACAACGCCTCGGAGTTGTGAGTACCCCCATGGAAGAGCGCATCCCAGGAGCGATCTCCGGCCTCGATGTTGTTCTTGCTGGTTTTTTTGGTTCGACACGCCTCGGACTTGACCAAAACCCAACCACAGAGCAACGCATCAGAGCGATAAAAGTTCTCGAACAACTCGATCTTCGGGCGATCTCGGATCAGCCCTTTGGCCGGCTTTCAGATGGCCAACGACGACGCTTACTCATGGCCCGAGCCTTGGTGCACGAACCGGACGTCCTTGTACTGGACGAGCCGAGTCGAGCATTGGATCTGAAGGGATGCCATCAGCTGATGCATACCCTGAGGGATCTTTGCCGTCATGGCACCACCCTGGTGCAAGTTACTCACAGGATTGACACCATCATTCCGGAAATGCAGCGTGTTCTCTTCCTTGACAGAGGGCGGATTGTTGGAGATGGAAGCCCCGCTGAGATGCTCACATCAACCAAACTCAGCGCGTTGTACGGAACATCGCTAACCGTGGTGGAAGCCCATGGATTTCGACAGGTCTTGCCTGCTTAAGCAAGACTTATTCCGCTGCGATTCCACGGAAATCCGGACTAGACGCCAGGATGTAACAAATTCGTTACATCCATCCCATGACCGTCGGAGAAGTTGTTCTCGAATCCCTAACGACCGGTGTCATTACAGAGTCTGAGGTCGGTTGGCTTGCGTCCCACCAAGAATTGTTCAGCCGCGCTGAAGAAGCCGCTGCAATCCGTCTTGGTCGTCTCATGGACGACGGAGAGGTGAATTTGGGCTGCCGGATCGCCAATTCCGACACAGCCAAGGCTCAGACGCACCATCAGCACGTTTTGAGCGACTGGATTGAACCCCTCGGACGAAATAGGGGAGCAGCGGCAGCCTGAACCTGTTAGCTCGCGCCTGAACGCTTACGGACAACACGGGGGGTCGAGCGAGACTCTTCGACAACCACAGTCTTGTCTTCGCCAGCTGCTTCGCTTTCCGTGGTGTCGACAGGCTCATCGTCAGGCTCCTGAGCTTCGATCACGCCAAGAATCATGGCGGCCTGTAATTGGTCGCTGATATCTCCAAGCGTTAATAAAGCCTTGAGGACCAGTTGTGCCCTCGGGGCCTTCGGTAACCCTGGGCGCAGCTTTTTGGTGGTGTTCCAAAGCTCAAGCGCCACCTCTTTAAGTAGCTCCTTGTCAGCGGTCATTCTTTGATGGATGCATTCATACAAGGAAGCACATCGGATGGACAACGACAGCGACTATCGGGAGGCCTGGGCTGATGAAGGAACAAAACAGCGCCATCGCGCCAAAGAATTTCTCTTCCGGGAAGCAGGTGTAGACCGGTTTAACGATGTGTATGACGACGATGAGGCTGATGAAGAGAGGTCATGAGATCAACGACAGCATGTCTTTAACCCCACACCAGATTCAGATCCACGCGCCTATCAACGGCTGAGGTCTCACTACACGCTGGTCCCGATCAGTGGAGCTTTTCAGCATCCTTGGTTTCACCACCGATGGAGGGCATCGTTGCGTAGCGGCGCAGCACCCCATAACGGGGAGCAAACAAGAAAGCGCAGAGAAACTGGGCGGTTTGCACCAACACGATGCAACCAGCCGTCGAGCTGTCGGTCCAATAGCTAATAAAAACCCCCAACAAGCTGGACAACACACTGCTGGTCACCGCCAACAAGGTCATCCGATCAAAACGATCCGTCAGCAGGTAAGCCGTGGCACCAGGGGTGACCAACATCGCCACCACAAGGATGATTCCAACGGTTTGCAATCCCGCGACAGCAGCGAGAGACAGCAGTCCGAGCAGCATGTAGTGCAAAACCCCCGTATTGATGCCAATGGAGCGTGCATGGGTGGGGTCAAAACAAAACAGCATCAAATCCCGACGAAACACCAACAACGTCACCAACACCAGCAGGGAAATCAGCAAGGTTTGAACGATGTCTGCCGCGTTGATGCCGAGCACATTTCCAAACAGGATGTGTGTGAGATCAATGTTGCTGCGGGTCTTCGACACCAGCACCAAGCCAAGAGCAAAAAACCCGGTAAAAACCAAACCGATCACGGTGTCTTCCTTCACCCTCGACTTCTGCTTTACGAAGCCAATCGCAGCAACTGAACCAACCCCAAACACAAACGCCCCAAGCGAAAACGGCAGGCCAAGGGCATAGGCCACCACAACACCCGGCAGGACCGCATGGGACACCGCGTCTCCCATCAGCGCCCAACCTTTGAGGGTCATGTAGCAAGACAGCAACCCACAAACGCCACCAACCAGAGCACTCACCAACAGCGCACGCAACATGAAGGCGTGACTCAGGGGTTCCAAGAGAAGGTTCATCAGATCAGTATGGGCGCGTCACTTGCAGGCACGATGCCCAGCGCCTCAACCCAATTCGCTCGTCCTGCCCTGCGACGTCTGCCCACCCGGTCCAGCCGACCGGTCCAAAGCCTTGTGCGTCGACTTTTACCCCTGGTGTTCCGCGCCCAGGGGTTGGAGATACGCAATGGGAATGCAGCCGACGGCTTGGCCAAAGCCTTCCAAGCGCACCAAGCCGGAGAAACCACGCTGTTGATCGCCTTTCGGCATCCCAGCACGCGGGATCCGCTCGTCCTGGCTGATCTGTTTTGGAACCGAGCTCCCAGCACAGCGCGCCAGTGTTACAGCCCACTGGCTCGCCCTGTGGAACTGCGCTTTTTGTATGACCGAGGGATTCCGATTTGGGCAGGACCATTGATTGGCTGGCTCCTGCAACGTTGTGGCGGGATTGCCATTCATAGAGGGCGTCTGGACCGTCCCGCTCTGGCAGAAGCGCGCCAGGTTCTGGCCCAGGGTCGCTACCCCCTCGTGATTGCCCCTGAGGGCGCAACCAATAATCTCTCAGGCGAGATGGCACCCCTGGAACCTGGGGTGGCGCAATTGGCTTTTTGGGCCGCCGAGGATCTCGACAAAAATGGGCAGAGCCAAAACCTTCAAGTGCTCCCCGTCAGCCTCACCTACAGCTGGAGGCAGCAGAACTGGTCCGCACTGGATGCTCGCCTTCAGGCTCTTGAGCTCCATCTCGGAGTTCAAGGAGATCCCCTGCATGAGCAGTGGGATGAGCCCCATCAGGTGCATCGTCAGCGGTTTCTGCGGATCGGTGACGCCCTGATCAATGCCCTTGAGCAATTGGAGCGGCTGCAACACGAGCCGGACCAACCGCTGGTGAATCGCATCACGACCTACCGCTTGCATGGATTAGCCAAAGCCGAATCCCATTTCGGTTTGAAAGCCGCGGGGACCTTGCAGGAACGCTGTCGTCGCATTGAACAAGCTGCTTGGGACCGGATCTATCGCGAAGGTCTTGATCAGCTTCCCCCTTTGGAGCGAAGCATTGCCGACTGGGAGGCCCGTGAAGCGGACCTCCAGCTCAGCCGCATGCGGCTGGTGGAACATTTCATCTGTGTGACCGGCCAATCCATCAGCGATGAAGACAACTTCGACCGATTAGCAGAAATGCTTTTGTTGGTGGAAGAAACGATTGGCTGGATCGAGGATCGCCCATGGAAGAGTTCCCCTTCCTTGGGTCCACAACGGGTGGAATTGAGCTTGGGAGAGCCCATGGCGGTGCTGCCCCGGTTGTCGTCTTATCGCCACAACCGTCGTCAAGCCGTTCAGCAGTTCATGGCTGATCTCCAACAAGCGCTCCACCAGTTGATGAATGGGAATTGAGGTGCGCGTACCCCACTCCGAACCCCAAACTCCTCCCTGACCAATGCTTCTGAGCTATCTGTTTTGCTTAACCGCGGGTGTTGCCCTGATCGGACTCTCGCTGAGCGATGACGGAGCCCTGGACGGTGAGGGAGGGCCACTGAGCATCCTGTTCAGCACACCGTTTTGGTCCTTTGGACTCGCCGGGTTTGGTCTGTGTGGAGTGCTGATGAGCGTTTTCGTAGTCGAAAGCTCATGGCTGCCCATCAGCCTGATGGCTGTATTGATGGGCCTTGCCATGGGCATTGGCGCCACGAAAACCTTGGCGATCCTGGGCCGACGCGAGGCGGACAGTTTGGTACGCAGCGACGACATCATCGGCATGGTTGGACGCATCACCCTCGCCGTCGAAGCCGGTCAAAGAGGCTTTGTCGAACTGAGCGTGAAAGGAAGCCTGCTGCGGCGCTCAGCCCGCTGCAAAAGTGGTCCCTTAGAGAAACACCAAACTGTTGTTGTCGTTGAGATCAACGCTGAAGAGACAAGCGTTTTTGTTGAACCGATCGATACCGCTGAATAAATCACTGGCGCAATCCTGAAGATTTGGCTATTCGATCAGGACAAGCGTTTTTGGCATCAATGGCAGGACAGCTTCTTCAAAGCCAAACGGGCCCTCCAGCCTTCATTAACAACAACAATCGCCAAGAATCAATCATTGGCGGTGTTGGTGCCGTTGTTGTGGTGCTGGTGGTCTTGAACCTGGTGAGCCGCTGGATGATTCGCATCTGCCGGCCCCACGAAATGCTGATCGTCACTGGATCGCATTCAAACCAGGGAGCGCAAGGGATGAAGGGGTATCGCGTCGTCGCCAATGGTGGCTGGACATTTGTGAAACCAATTTTAGAAACAGCACGTCGCATGGATGTAACGCTGTTACCTGTTTTGGTTGAGGTCAAAAATGCTTACTCCAATGGCGGAACACCTCTAGACATTCAGGCCATTGCCAATGTGAAAGTGAGCACGGATCCTGCGGTTCGTAATAACGCCATTGAACGATTTCTAGATCGCGACCCTGCCGAAATCGTTCAAGTAGCCAAAGAAAACTTAGAGGGCAATTTACGCAGCGTTCTTGCTCAGCTCACTCCAGAACAGGTCAACGAAGATCGACTTCGATTTGCCGAACAAATCGCCGAGGATGTTGGCGATGACTTGCGGCGCCTTGGACTTCAACTTGACACTTTAAAGATCCAAAGTGTTTCCGATGAAGTTGATTACCTGAATTCAATTAGTCGTCGTCGCGTTGCACAAATTGTTCGCGATGCAGAGATCGCAGAGGCGGAGTCAATTGGTCAAGCCGAACGCATCGAGGCCGAGATGGAAGAAGTCTCAGAAGTAGTTCGCACAAATTCGGAAACAACAGTCCTTGAGAAAGACAATCAAGTTCGCACCAAAGTTGCCGTAATGGAAAAGGAGGCGCGGTCTGAGGAAGAACGCACCACAGCTGCCGAACTTGAGGCCAAAGCGAAAGCCGAACAACAATTACAAAAAGTACGAGCCCAGCTGGAGCGTTTACGCCTTCAGGCCGAACAGGTGCTGCCAGCGCAAGCCGAACAAAAAGCGCAAGAACTTAGAGCCCGTGGTCAAGCTTCTGCCACAGCAGAGAACGGCAAAGCTAGTGCCTTGGTGAACGACCTCCTTACCCAAGTTTGGGATGACGCCGGCAGCACAGCGGAACTCGTTTTCCTACTCCAGCAAATTGAAATGGTGCTGGATCAGGCAACGCGCCTTCCCAAGCGCCTCAAGCTCAAACGCATTACCACCCTGGACGGGAATGACGCCACAAGTCTTGCCAGCTTGGTAGCACTCAACCATGTGGTTGTTCGTCAGTTCTTTGACCAAGTTCGAGACATTCTGGGCATCGATTTACTAGCCACATTGACCAACTCAACCAAGGAACTCTGATGTTTGTTGCTTTAGGACTCACCGGCGCCGCAGGCCTGTGGGCCTTCATCGTGTTGCTGCGCCAGTTGTATTACATCTGTCAACCCAGTGAAGCACTGATCTTCTCTGGTCTACGTCGCACAACATCCACGGGACAAAGCATTGGCTATCGCACGGTGCGTGGCGGCAGTTCAATTCGTATCCCCTTACTGGAGAATGTGATGAGGCTCGATTTGAGCAACATGATCATCGACTTAAGGGTTGAAAATGCCTATTCCAAAGGAGGGGTTCCCCTTAATGTTTCCGGCGTAGCCAACATTAAAATCTCAGGAGAGGAACCGAGCATTCACAACGCGATTGAACGCTTAATTGGTAAATCACAAAAAGAAATTCACCACATCGCGAAAGAAACACTCGAGGGCAATTTAAGGGGCGTCATGGCGAGCCTTACCCCTGAGCAACTCAATGAAGACAAAGTTACTTTTGCACGAACTTTGCTTGAAGAAGCTGAGGATGATTTGCAAAAACTTGGATTAACCCTTGATACCCTGCAGATACAAAATATCTCGGATGATGTTCGTTATTTAGATTCAATTGGCCGCAAACAATTGGTCGAACTCAAGCGAGACTCCCGTATTGCCGAAGCTGAAGCAAAGTCACAATCAATGGTCAAACAAGCTGAAAACGAGCGAATCACCTCCCTGCGCCGACTGGACAAGGAGCTCGCCATTGCCACGGCCAATGCCAACAAACGAGTTCAAGATGCACTCACTCGTCGTAAAGCTCTTGTCGCGGAAGTTCAGGCCCAAGTTGGCGCTGAATTAGCACGAGCCGAAGCCGAAGTGCCTGTGCAAGAGGAGCGAATTAAACAAGTTACGCAACAGCTTCAGGCCGACGTAATCGCACCGGCTGAATCGGAATGCGAAACGATGATCGCGGCCGCGAAAGGCGAAGCCGCAACGATCATTGAGCAAGGTCGATCCCAGGCCGAGGGACTTCAAGAACTCGTGGGGTCTCTCAAACGATCAGGAGATGATGCAAAACGACTCTTTATTCTTCAAAAACTGGAACCACTTCTCACCATGCTGAGCGACACCGTGCAGCCCATCGAAGTGGAAGAGGTGAACCTAATCGGGGAACGCCAGGGAGGCACGAGTCTCTCCCTTGCCACGTTGCTCCGTCAACTACAAGACAGCACAGGAATTCGTCTTCCCCAAGCAAATGACGACTCCACACCCCCTCCCGCTTAAGAAGGACTAATTAGCAGCTCCAAGCCATCAGAGCTCAGACAAGATGAAGTGAATCAATCCGTACAAATTCACTCCAGTCATTCGCTCTGATTGGCATTAATATCTCCAAGTAGATTTACAATGATACAGCCAAGACCCATGCCATCTCGAGCATGAGCCTACGCACGAGGATATATAGACCCACAAAAACTAATTCAAAGGCTCAATAGAATCACCTGTAGAACTATTACCCATTAACAGATTAGGAGGGAAGCCCCCAAAGGTCATAGCAAGATTTTCAGGAGTAAAGACCTCAGATGTTTCACCATAGGCCAGTACAGTTTTATTAATTAGAACCACCGAATCACAGAAATCACGCACATGACTAAGGTCATGAGTCGAAATCAAGATGGTGCGGCCTTCTTCACGAAACTGAAGAAACAACTGCGCCATTAATTTCTCAGTTCTTACATCAACTCCATTGAAAGGTTCATCTAATAAAAGGACATCAGCTCTCTGGGCAATAGCGCGAGCCAAAAAAGCACGTTTGCGTTGTCCGCCGGAGAGCGTACCGATCGGTCGGCTGCGAAGGTCCAACAGCTCCACGCGCTCGAGCGCGTCTCGAACAGCAACGCGATCTGAACTGCGGGGGATCCTGAAGAGGTTCATCGCTCCATAGCGACCCATCATCACCACGTCCCAAACCGAGACAGGAAACTGACAATCGATCCCCTCGCTTTGAGGGACGTAGGCGACAGCTTGCTCTCGCTGAGCATCTTTGACACTTCGGCCATTGATACGAATCAGGCCTCGAGAAGGGCGGACAAAGCCAGTAAGCGCCTTAAACAAAGTGGACTTACCAGCCCCATTCATCCCGACCAAGCCACAAATGCAACCCGCAGGCAAATGGAGGCTGGCGTCGTAGAGCGCCACCGTGCCGTTGTAATCAACACAGAGTTGATCGGCGTCGATGCGCATCAACCGTCCCCTCCCTTACCTGTTAAACCATCTCGTATCAGTTTCACATTGTGACGCTGCAGGTCCAACAGTGTTGGCGCCGGACCATCAGGCTTCGAAAGCGAATCAACATAAAACGTACCCCCAAACTGAGAATTAGCGGCGGCAGCAACCTCTCGTTGGGCTTTGTCACTCACGGTGCTTTCGCAAAACACCGCAGGCACAGCACGATCACGAACGGTATTGATTAATCGAGCCATACGTTTTGGAGTGATCTCACTTTCAGCATTCACAGGCCAAAGAAAGGCCTCCTCGAGGCCGTAATCCGAAGCGAGGTAAGTGAATGCACCTTCACAGCTCACCAACAGCCGATGTTGCGGTGGAATTGTTTCAAGGGCGTCGCGCAATTCTCGATCTAAGGCTTGGAGCTTCTTGTTGTAAACCTCAGCATTGCTGGCATAGGCATCAGCACCGTCGGGATCCAATGTGGTGAAAGCCTCCCGCAGACGATCGACATACGCCATGGCCCGCTTGGGCGACATCCAGGCATGGGGATTTGGCTTTCCGGCATAAGCGTCTTCGTTGATGAGTAGAGGCTCCATCCCTTCCGACAGGGTGACGGTGGGAATATCTCCTGCTGCGGCTGTAAAGCGACGCGCCCAAAGCTCGAGGCCCAATCCGTTCTCAATCAGGAGATCTGCACCAGCAGAGCGCTCGATATCACTGGGAGTGAACTGATACCCATGAATTTCCGCGCCCTCTTTCACGATCGAATGCACCTGAAGACGATCGCCAGCCACATTGCGCGCCAGATCGGCGAGCACCGTGAAGGTGGTGAGAACCCGTGGCCGCTGGTCGTTTCGAGACATTTGGGAACGATCAGCACAACCAGCCACCATCACCCCAAATCCCAACACAACCGCAGCAGCCGTTGAGATCAGACCGCTTCTCATCGGATCGCTTCTCATCGAATCCCTCCCCAACTATGTCTGGCGAATACACGCGACGCGAATTCACTCGTCGTCACATGAGCAAGAGTGCACAAAAACGACACGATTTAGATACTAAAACGTTAAGATATCGCCCGTTTCAGGGATGGGTCTTGGCTGACTAAGTTGCCATTTGTGATGCGGCAACACCTTGCGCAAAGCCGAGAGGGCTCAGGTTGTGTTGGAGCGACTCAATCATCGCTACCCAGAAACACCCATTCCCCTTGACCATTCCGATCCGTTCACACTTCTCATCGCTGTTCTGCTGAGTGCTCAATGCACAGACAAAAAGGTGAATGAAGTCACCCCGGCACTCTTTGCTGCAGGGCCAACACCGAAAGCAATGGCATCCCTTGATGAATCGGAAATTTGGAGCTTGATCCGACAACTCGGCTTGGCAAAGACAAAAGCCAAACACGTTCGTCGTCTTTCAGAACTGTTATTGAGCGAGCACGACGGGGCTGTACCAGATAGCTTCCAGGCCCTCGAGGCACTTCCAGGAGTTGGGCATAAGACAGCCAGCGTTGTGATGTCCCAAGCTTTTGGGGTCCCGGCATTTCCAGTCGATACCCACATCCATCGTCTTGCCCAACGCTGGGGATTGAGCAATGGATTATCCGTCGCCGCCACCGAACGGGACCTGAAACGACTCTTTCCCAAAGAACATTGGAATCGACTTCACCTGCAAATCATTTTTTACGGAAGAGAGTTCTGCTCAGCACGAGGATGTGATGGAACAGTTTGTCCTCTGTGCAGAGAACTCTTCCCCAAGCGTCGAAAACCGGTGATCACGCAAAAAGCGTGATCAATTCAGGTCGTTTTGACTATCAGACTGAATGGTGCAGTTTGACGTTGGATAACTCACGCACAGCAAGGCGTAGCCCTGACCCATCTGATCGTCATCTAAAAAGCTTTGGTCGGATTGATCCACCGAACCCGTAAGGATTTTTCCAGCACAGGTCGAACAAGCACCGGCTCGACAGGAGGATGGCAAGTCGACACCCGCCGCATCAGCGGCATCGAGAATGTAGTCGTCGTCTGCGCAATCGAAGCTTTCACCACCTTCGATGCTGATCGTGTAAGAGGCCATGATCAAAACCAGCTACCTCGTTGTTAGCGGGGCCCCGTGATTCGCGCCAAAACAGCATTGCAACCCGCAACAGGATCACGCACAACAACGTGAGCCTGCTGGCGTAACGGATGGATGAAGCGGCGCTCACCAGGAAGCATTTGCCACAGCATCTGATGCAGCACAGACATTGGCGAACGGCTGCGCTCATGAACATCACGGGGAAGACGTCGCCAAATGCGACGCCAAAGCGGTGTTTCGAGATACACCACGGCCTCGATCAAGTGTTTGGAAAGAATGGCTTGGGGGCCGTAAGCACCCTCCACAAGAATCAGGTCATAGCCGGCAGGCATGGATCTGAAATCAATGGTGCTGTAGCCAACCGCACGAGACCCCATGTCGTATTGGCGCAAACGAGTGAGCGTCCCCTGCCTTGCAGCATGTAGATCGGCAAGAAGAGCATCGACATCAATCGCATCGATCGTGTCAAACCCATACATCGGATCTGGCGAGTACGCACTCCGGTAGTAGTTGTCGCATTGCAAGAGAAGAGCAGTAAGCCCAACAGCTTCGAACTGGCGCACCAGAACAGTCGCGAAATGACTCTTACCAGATGCCGACGCGCCACAAATACAAACGATGGGGCAGTCGCCATCGTGATCAATCTGAACGTTCGAGTTGTTCTTCGGGGAAAGTTCCAACCAGCGCCATCACCCAATACCCGGTCTACTCATACCAGCGCGTTCCATCAGATGTTCAGTCTGTGAAGCCACTGATGTGCCATGCAGGACGATCAGCCCCTTTGGCCCTGGTGAAATCATCACCAGGGCTACCCCAAAACTGGATCACGCCAGCGAGGGCTAGAACAAAACGAGTCAGAACTCCGATGTTTGTTGTGCCCGTGATCGTGTCCGACCCATGCCACAGCAATCAAAGCGAGAAAAACCCGGGTATGCCCATAGACAGGCCATAGCAGTGAGTCGAAAGTGCATGATTGGATCGACCTCGTCATGAGCATGTGGCGAGGTGTTGTTGTGTCCCTTGGGGGTGATGTCTCAGGGACTTTTTCCTGTTGGTGTAGGAGGTTGATCACATCTTCAGGATCCGATGCAAGGCAACGCAATCCATAGATGCAACCACTGATTAACAAATCGATCCCCCGCATCAGTGGCGTGAGTCTCCATAGAGCTGGAATCTCAATTTAATTTTTAATGCGCTTCAACTTGATCCGTGATGGTGAACGTTGAGCCATCACACTGTCGAGCTGATAAAAACCAAGGGCCGCAAAGACCACACAAGCAATTTCGACCATCGATGACTAACCATGAGGGATAATTACCCCGTTCATATCTGGCAGCAAAAACAAAATCCAGTGCATTTGCTACCAGATTCGGATCTAAATCGAACAAAAACGAAATGAAAGTAATTCAATCTATCCAGTGAGAAATGCAGAGCAATAATTAAAAGGGAAAAATCGTAAGATCATCCGAATCATTACTGCCAGTCAAAAACATACCTAATAATGGCCTTCAGCCAGAGCTAAAGACCATTAAAAGCAATTAAATAAAACTAGTTTAAAACTTAATGAATAGCAAAGGATAAATGATTTAGCAATAAAATAGCAAGGCGAGACCCATATTCAAGAAGAGAACATTTAAGTTGCAACAGCCGAAAAAGCAACGATGGCAATCACACGCGTGACTTCTATCAAACCAGCGATGGTGAAGATAGTAGCGATTTTTGTGACAATCTTGGGTGGATTGCCTCCACTCCAAGCCATTGATGCTTCCATATAGATTAAGTCACTACCAGCTGGAAATATGATGCTATTGATAGGTTGAGAAGAGAAAGATTGATTTAATTGACTAGCCGTTCCAATCGCTTTATCTGAAAATGTATAACCAAGCAACATTGAGGCGGTACGATTAAACGTAACCTGCGGAGCACCTGCAGACGATTTCCAGGAACGCATATATGGAACAGTGTGCTTACCGAATGTTTCTAAGTACTCAGCCGAATCAACCATTGCATCAACAACTGCTCCATGCCCAGACGCAGCCTGAATAGTAATAAACTTGGAAATCTCTGATTGACTGTAAGGGACCCTACCTAAAAGATGCTTAAAATCCAATTCGATTGTTCGAATCGGAGAACAATTGGAGTAGAAATTGGAGTTATAAAAATCTGATTTAGCAATGCCTTTGACAAAATCTTTAACTGCTATTTCACCATTTAAAAGCTGCGATTCCAACTCAGTTGAACGCTCATAGTCCATGAGGTGGGCATTGCCATAAACGTGAGCGTAAGCTGCGTGGATAGCTTTTCGACAAGCTTCTGCAGATGAATCAACAAACTCTCCTCTTTGAACTTTGGTGCCACATTCTTCATGCAGGCGTGGCCCCGAAGGGAGATTCATCTTGTCGCAGGAAGCTTGAAGGTACTCAGCTCTGGTTAACGCTAGTTTCAATAACGGATTTCGATCAAATTTAATTGGACTACCTGTTGTACGTTCTCCACCAAACTTTGTAATTATCGATTGAGAAGAGATCATTTATCGATTAAATTAAATTCGATCAGACCATAAGACATCTATCGATAACGCAACAAAAAACACACGCTTTTGCAAGCTAAGTACAAACAAATATACACATGTTTACGCTAAAGCTTACAAAATATGACCATTATTGAAGCAGAGTGATTAAATTACACTTTATATAGATTAAAAACGACAACCATTCGTTCAGAAGAATCTGTAGTAAACCAATCAGCACCAACAATGCTTAGAAGAGGGATTAATCGTAAAATTCACCATATCGATGGAACGACAGAAAGCAGATCCATCACCATGTCATTAAGAATCAAAAATCCTATAGTCAAACTTTTCAGTAGACAATGCAATGATCATCATTTAAAAAGAGTGCATCAACTCATAAACCAATAAAAAAATGAGACAGCCAGAAGAAATCAGCTTATTTTAGAATTAAGCACGTCTACAACAATAAACCATAGCAATAAGGACAAAAGACGACTCAAAAAGATCATAGATAGAAATAGAATTTCAACAAGCTATGACATCAGCGAGCTAAAACGTACAGCACCACCAACAAAAGCGAAAAAAACAAAAGTCAATGAACTAATAAGATCGATTCTTGCGAAATGCTCTAAAAACCTAAGTTATAAAATAATTGAGGATATCAGAATGAGAATAATGCAAGATAAAGCTGAACGTAATCTCATCCGTCATGCTAAAAGAAGTGCCTCCATTTTTGTTTTACCATGCATCGGAACGACGCAAGCAAGCGATGGCATTCCTAGAAAAAGTTAGCAATGATTATAGACTACGCGACAAAATTAGAATTGCAAATAATGATAGTGATGTTGTAGAGATTGCTAGGCAAAGTGGATTTACTTTTAGCACCGATGAAATTTGGCTCTATGAAGATCGCACCTTCAAAAGGAAGGTTGGAATTCGTGGATGGTACACCAGTTAATCAATATCCATTCAACACCAAACATCGACTATTATATCTACTGTATGCAAGCACCTTAAACAATTCTTCCTAGGCTTGTAAGGAACAAGCCTAGGAAGAATTACTCTAATAGGAATTTCATTCTCCGACACTAGTATCGCCACAATAGGGCAAATACTAAAAATAGATAGTATAAAATGATGATCAAGTCTGGCTTACTGCAATCACTCAGGGTTAACAGAAATCTGATTCGGCATTCCTACGACACTGGCAAAGGTGACCAAACTCACGGCAGGTATTGAACCCCTATTAATCACATAGTGGGGTTCTTCAGGGTGACCTTCAAGAAAACCCTCGCCTGCCTCAATGATGTCTGACACTTCAACGCCATCAACGATGCGAACATTGCTGAGACGTCCCTGCTCAACAATCACAACAACTGGCGAGGGATGGATGTGCAAAGGTATCTTGGCGCCAGCAGGTATCGTGATCCGATAGACGCGCATCTCAGGAACCCCCTCTGGATACGCAACAACTCGGCCGCCAAGGGTCCGATTAGCAGTCAGAAGCTCCTCAATAATTGGCTGTGGCGTAGCCAAGGCTTGCGCCGATAACAACAACAACGACGAGGCGACAATTCCAAGGGGTTTCAACAACATAATCATTCTCAAAAAGCGGAAATCAGTTTTAACGAGTCAACAAAGATGAGCTGTTGTATGGCCAATCAAGCAGCAGCTGCGGAAGACTGCACTCCTGGCCACATGGCAGCGAACTCTGCGTCAGATACAACGGGGGTCACAT